>Ga0207711_10000167_pt1 | contig 70551 bp, 61 predicted proteins | sample KBSS34metaG_FD_184401 | JGI IMG/M metagenome (GOLD analysis project Ga0207711, IMG submission 184401) | Switchgrass rhizosphere microbial communities from Kellogg Biological Station, Michigan, USA - KBS S3-4 metaG (SPAdes) (version 2) | ecosystem: Host-associated > Plants > Roots > Rhizosphere... | reverse complement strand
GCTCGGCCGGGTGCTCGCGCCCGTGCCCCTGATCGAGCACGCCGTCGCGTCCCGGGCGCTGGACCAGCCCGGGCGCGACCTTGTGGACGGCACGGCCATCGCCACGATCGCCCTGAGGCCGGCCGAGGCGGACGGGCGGTGGCGGCTCGTACCGGCCGGCGCCGTCGCGGATGTGGTGATCGGGATCGACGGGGATCAGCTGGTGGCCGTTCGGTCGACTCCGCCCGGCAGCGCCCCGCGTAATCACGCGAGCGCTCCCTTGGCCGACCGGTCGGCCCGCGAGGGCGAGCGCACCGTCATCGGCATGGCGGCGCAGTGGTCCACGGCCCTGTCGGAATGGAGGCTCCTGACCGCGGCGGCGCTGGTCGGCGTCGCCGCGCGAGCGCTGGAGCTCGCGGTCGAGTACGTCACAGTGCGGCATCAGTTCGGCCGCCCGATCGGATCCTTCCAGGCGGTGCAGCACGGGCTCGCCGATCTACCCGGGCTCGTCGACGGAGCGCGGCTGCTTGTGCGCAAGGCGGCCTGGGCGGCCGAACGGTCCGCCTCCGGCGTCGAGCCGGTGATCGATGTCGACGACAACGACGTTACCGACTTCCCGGCGTTGGCGCGGATGGCTTTCGTGTTCGCGGCCGACGTGGCGGCGAAGGTCACCGACCACAGCCTCCATTACCACGGCGGTTACGGCTTCGCCGAGGAGGGCGCCATCCAATTGTTCTACCGACGGGCCCGCGGCTGGCCCCTAGTCCTGGGCGATCCATCCACGGAGTGTCTGGACCTGGCCGATACCCTCTTCGGCGCACCTGCCATTACCGGGCATCGCTCCGAGAAGAGAGGCTGATTCGTGGACTTCTCCTTGGGTCCCGAGGTCGAGGAATACCGCCGCGACGTCCGGCAGATCATTGCCGAGACCGTTACCCCAGCCGAACGTCACCGCCAGCACTCCACCGGCTCCTTCGTCTGCGCCCCGCTCTACCGCGCCTTGGCCGAGCGCGGCTACATTGAACGGGCCGTGCCTGGCATCGGCAAGGGCGACCCGATCGAGCTGTGGGTGCTCTTCAACGAAATGGAGAAGGCCGCGGCCCCGTCCGACGCGCTCTCGGTGCTGATTATCGTTGCCGGCATCATCAATCGGGTCGGCACCAGCGTCCAGCGGGAGCGGATCCTGCCGTCCCTGCTCGCGGGCGAGAGCCTCGCCTGTCTCGGTTACAGCGAGCCCGGCTGCGGCAGCGATCTGGCGGCCGTGTCGACCCGCGCCAGGCGCGACGGGGCGGAATGGGTGATCAACGGGGCCAAGATGTGGACGACCATGGCCCACATCGCCGACTGGGTGCTGCTGCTGACCAGGACGGACCCGACGGTATCCAAGCACAAGGGCCTGACCATGTTCGTCCTCCCGATGGACACTCCGGGGATCTCGATCAGCCCCGTGCCGACGATGGCGACGGAGCGCACCAACGCGACGTTCTACGACGATGTAAGGGTGGGCGACGACTGCCTGCTCGGCGGCGAGAACCGTGGCTGGGACGTGCTGACGGTCGGCCTGTCCTTCGAACGCGGCGTGGTTGGGGATACCAACGGGGGCGTCTCGCTGCTGCGGCACTTCCGGGGCTGGGCCGAGCAGACCGGCCGGATCGCCGATCCCCTGGTGCGGGAGAAGATGGCCCGGACGGCGATCGACAACGAGGTGGCCAAGCTCCTGACCCAACGCTCGGCCTGGATCGCGGCCTCGGGCGACCTGCCGGGCGTCGAGGGCTCGATGACGAAGCTGTTCGCCATACCCGCGTACCAGAAAGCCGTACAGTGGTTTCAGGAGATCACCGGCCCTGAGGGTCTGCTGCAGTTCGACGAGCCGGGAGCGGCCGCTGGTGGCTGGATCGAATACGAGGGCCGGCACTCTCCCGCCTCCACCATCCGGGGCGGCACGACGGAGATCAACCGCACGAACGTCGGGCAGCGGCATCTCGGTCTGCCGCGCGCGACCTGACCTGCCGACGGCGCCCCGCCGGCGACTCAGGTCTCGTAGCAACAGGACAGATGTCCTCTAGAATGGCAGCTATGCCCTCCACGCCGACCCGGCGCGCTCCGTTCGAGAAGTCAGCGCGAACGCGGGCGCGGATCCTGGACGCGGCGGCCGCCGTCTTCAGCGATCTGGGTTACGCCGGTACCCGCCTGACCGACATCGCCGAAGCGGCCGGCGTCAAACAGGGTAGTCTTTACTATCATTTCTCCTCAAAGGACGAGCTGGTCGCGGAGATGCTGCGGGTGGGCCTGCAGAAGACCTACGACCACGTCGTGGCCGCGGTCGAAGCCCTCGGTCCCGATGCCACCGCGGCCGACCGCGTAGCGGCCGCGATCACCGCGCACGCCGAAGCAGTCATCGACCAGCTCGACTACACGGCGGCCAACGCTCGCATCGTCGGGCAGCTCCCGGACGAGATCCGGCAGCAGCACCTGCGAATCGACCAGCGCCCGTACGGAAAGTTGTGGGACACGCTGTTCGAGGAGGCGCTCAAGGCCGGTGAGATCCGCGACGACGTGGATCTCCAGACCGTCCGGCTGCTCATCCTCGGTGCCCTGAACTGGACGGTGGAGTGGCCCGAGCGGGCCAAACGATCGCCGAGTCACGTCGCGTCCGTCTTGTCGTCCTTGCTCTTTGACGGGATCCGTAGCTCGACCTGAGCTCCGCGGCGCCAGCCAGGCGCGTGTAGTTCCGCAAGAGTGAGTTGATCAAGTCGGTGGATCCCTGTCGTGACCTCGCGGGCCCGGCCTGCCAGGACCGCGCGCAGCCGGCCGCGCATCCAGTGCCCCCGCCCGGGTCGTCGGGGTCGTCGCAGGTGAAGAACACCCCGGCTGCCTTCCAGAGATAGCCGAGCCTCGTCGGTGTCAGGCCTCGTCAATCGGCGCCACGGCCTGGAACCGGCCCTCGTAATACACGAGAGGCCGCGAAGGGCGCGCATCGGTCTCGCAGTGGATGGCCACGATCCGGGCGATCACGAGCACGGAGTCGCCGGCCGGGATGCGCACCAGGTCCCCGATCCGAAACCAGGTCCGCGTGTCATGCAGCACCGGTTCACCCGTGGGCAGGAGGCTCCAGGACGACAGGTCGGCGAAGCGTTGGGCGGCGTCCCGGGCGAAGCGCGCCGCGAGGTGCGCCTGGTCGTCGGACAGCACGTGCACGATGGCTGACGACGCCGCTGAGAGAGCGGCGATGCTCGACGAGACTTGGGTGATATTGAAGGACGCCAGCGGTGGGTCGAGCGACAGCGACACGAAGGACGTCGCCGTGAATCCGACTGGCCCACTGGGCGACGACAGCGTGATCACGACGACCGCACCCGGATGGCGGCGAAACGCCTTGCGGTACTGCTCCGGCGTGACAGCCGGGGAGGACTCGACGGCGGCCTCCGCATGCCGGGCTGGCGTCTCGCCGTCCGTCGCCGAGGAATGGGCCGATACGTGAATCGTCATCCATCGCCTCCTCACTACGTCGTTGGGGTTTGAGGCACCCTTGCCTCAGAGTCGACCTGACAGTAGAATCTAACACGAAGCAGAATTCGTCAAGGCGACCAAGTCCCGAGCGAGGACCGTCATCATGCGCACCGCAGTACAGCAGGAACTCGTCAGAAGATTCCGTAAACTCCGCGACGGGCGGACGACTGACCTGGGGACGTCGCCGCTCGTGCTCTCGCCGAGCGAGTACACCAGCGTCGAGCAATTCGCCCACGAGCGCGCCGTTCTTTTCCGGGCGCACCCGCAGGTCGCCGCGCTGACCGCGGACCTGCCCAACCCGTGCGACGTGCTCGCGACCCAGGTCGACGGTGTCCCCCTGATCCTGGCCCGTGGACGCGACGGCACGGTACGCGCGTTCCTCAACGCGTGCCGTCACCGGGGTGCGCCCGTGGTGGAGGGGCGCCGGAGTGCGGCCGACCACCTGACCTGCCCCTTCCACGCGTGGCGCTACGACCTCGAGGGAAGGTCCGTGCGCCAGCCTCTCGCAAGCGGGTGCTTCGACGTGGCCGGGCGATCGCTGGATCTGCGCTCTGTCTCGTGCGGGGAGGCGCATGGCGTCATCTTCGTGCGCCTCGACGGCGAGGAGTTCGACGCAGCGCAGTTCCTGGGGGACATCGTCGACGATCTTGACAGCTTCGGGCTGAGCGGCTTCCACCACATCGAGACCCGGGTCGCCGTCCAGCACTGCAACTGGAAGATGGCCATCGACACGTTCCTTGAGGCCTACCACGTGTTCTCGCTGCATCGCGAGACCATCAGCCCGCTCTACTATTCGCATCCCATGCTGTTCGACTCGTTTGGCACGCACAGCCGCCTGATCGGTATCCGTCGCACGATCGACGATCTCGGCGACGACCCCGACGAGTGGCGTTTCCCGCCGCACGCCACCATCCACTATCTGATCTATCCGAACGTGTTGATCGTCCACCAGCTCGACCACTTCGAGGTCTGGCGGATCTTCCCGGCCGAAGACGATCCCGGGAAGACCGTGGTCGAGACGAGCATCTACGCGCCGGAAGAGCCGCCCGACGACCGCGCGTTGAAGAAGTGGCACCGCAACCTGGAGATCGTTCTGTCGGTCACCGGTGACGAGGACTTCGCGTTGTGCAGGCAGACCCAGGAAGGCCTGGCCAGCGGCGCGGTCGATTCACTGGTGCTGGGCCGCAACGAAGTCGCACTGATCCACTTCCACGAGCACATCCAGAGATCATTGGGCGGCGCACCGCTGTCCGCGAACCGCTGACGCCGGTCGCTTTCCTCGACCGGGCGGCTGCGGCGCACGGTGACCGGATCGGCCGTCATCGACGGACAGTTGCGGTTCATCTACATCATCACGCACGCCGAGGCCGGCATGCTGATCTACGACCACGAGATCGAGCCGACAGCGCGGGCGATCGCCCGGCTCGTCGGCCCGATCTCGCGCTGATCTCCGGCAGCGAGAACATCTCCTCGATCGAGATCCAGCAGGCCCTCTACACGCACCCCGACGTGCTCCAGGCCGCCGTCATCGGCAGACCTGGCGAGCGTGGGGATGCCGGCCGAGGCCGGCCGGTCTCGCTGCCGGTCAGTCGAACGCGGCGTCGATCCGCTTGAAGCGGCGCATGATCATCGAGCGGCACTCGGGATGGGTGAACAGGTAGAGCCGGCTGTGGTCGATGCCGTCCACGACGATCTCGGCGGCGCGCTCGGCCGAGACGACCGTCCCGGCCATCGCCGGGTCAGAGAAGTCGACGTCCTTGCCGCCGGTTGTTCCCCCGAGCTCGGTCGGTCGGTTGCGGTGCGAGCTCTCGATGTTCGTCCGCACCATCATCGGGCACAGCACGCTCACCGAGATGTCCGTGCCCCGAAGCTCGCGTTCGAGGGTCTCGGCCAGGGCCATCACGCCGTACTTCGCCACCGAGTACGGCCCCAGGCCCGCGTTCGTCACCAGTCCGGCGAAGGACGACGTGAACACGAGCGAGCCCCCCCGCTTCGCCTCGAGCATGCGCGGCAGGAAAGCCTCCACCCCGTGGATGCAGCCCCACAGGTTGACGTTGATCATCCATTCCCAGTCCGCGTGCGAGGCCTCGACCAACGGGCCGGTCGTCCCGACGCCCGCGTTGAGGAAGAGGATGTCGACCGCCCCGAAGGCCGCGTAGGCGTGCTCGGCGAGCTGCCGCACCGACGACTGGTCGGCGACGTCGGTGCGCACGCCGATCACGTCGGTCGTAGCCCGTAGCCTGTGGACGGCCGAGGCGAGCGCCGCCTCCTCGATGTCGGCGAGCACGAGCCGCTCGCCGCGCTGCGCTAGCCGCTCGGCCGTCGCCAGCCCGATCCCGCTGGCACCGCCGGTGATGACCGCGACCTTGCCTGCCATGGGCTCCTCCGTCGGACCGGGCCGTCTCCGCCGTCTTGCCGCAGACTCTACCAGTGATTAGATTCTAATCGAGAACCGGAATGGCGAGGGGCGGGCGAGCGGTGCGGACGGTCAGGTCACAAATCCTCATCACCGGGGCGAGCTCCGGCCTGGGCGCGGGCATGGCCCGCGCCTTCGCCGCTCGTGGTCGGCACCTGGCCCTGTGCGCACGGCGCCTCGAGCTGCTCAAGGAGCTGCGCGACGAGCTCACCGAGGGTTATCCGGACATCCGAGTCGCGATCGGCGCCCTCGACGTCAACGACCATCCGCTCGTCCCGGAGGTCTTCGCCGCCCTCCGGGACGAGCTCGGCGGCATCGACCGTGTCATCGTCAACGCCGGCGTGGGCAAGGGAACCTCGATCGGGTCAGGCCGTGCGTGGGCCAACAAGGCCACCATCGAGACCAACCTGGTCTCGGCGCTCGTGCAGATCGAAGCGGCGGTCGAGATCTTCCGGGAGGCCGGCGGGGGTCACCTGGTCCTGGTCTCGTCCGTCCTCGGGACGAAGGGCGTGCCCGGCGTCAAGGCGTGCTCCGCGGCCAGCAAGGCCGGGCTGACGTCCCTCGGGCAGTCGCTGGCCGCGGAGCACCGGGGCGGACCGTTGGCGGTCACCACCCTGCGCACCGGCTACATCGAATCCGAGATCACGGCCAAGGCCGCGAGCACGCCGTTGATGGTGAGCACGGAGGTCGGCGTCCGCGCCATGGTGCGCGCGATCGAGCGGGAACCCGCCTTCGCCACGGTGCCTCCCTGGCCTTGGCGTCCGCTGGTCGCCGCCGTCGCGGTGCTCCCGCCCAGGCTGGCGAGCCGGATCGGATACCAGTGAAGCCCACCGAGCGCGTATGGGCCCCGACCGCTTCGTCCCACGGAGAGACGCATGAAGATCTCAACGAACCTCGCCTACGACGGTGATCCGCGCGCCGCGGCCGACCGCGTCGTCGAGCTCGAGCGCGCCGGACTGGACATCGTGTGGGTAGCCGAGGCGTACGGGTTCGACTCCCCCACGCTGATGGGCTACCTGGCCGCAAAGACCGAGCGCGTCGAGATCGGTTCCGCCGTTCTGAACATCTTTTCCCGGACCCCGGCCGCGCTGTTGCAGACAGCGGCCGGTCTGGACAACGTCTCCCAGGGACGCGCCATCCTTGGGCTCGGTGCCTCGGGGCCGCAGGTCGTCGAGGGCTTCCACGGCGTGGCCTACGATCGCCCGCTCGCGCGTACCCGCGAGATCCTGGAGATCATCCGCAGTGGTCTTCGCCGGGAGGCGCTCTCGGCCGATGGCGTCATCAAGCTGCCCCTGACCGTCGCTGACGGTGCCGTCACCGGGTTCGGGAAGCCGCTGAAACTGCTCACCCGCCCGGAGCGCGCCGACCTACCGATCTATCTCGGAGCGCTCGGCCCGAAAAATGTTCAGCTGGCGGCGGAACGGGCGGACGGCTGGCTGCCGCACCTGTTCCATCCCGAGCGGGCCAGCCTCGTCTGGGGTGACGCGATCAAGGCGGGCCTTGCCGCCCGATCCCCGGAGCTCGGTCCGTTCAACATCGTTGCCGGCGGCAAACTGGCGATCGGGGAAGGCCCCGACGTCAAGCAACTGCTCGACCTCGCCCGTCCGATGTACGCCCTGTATATCGGCGGTATGGGTGCCCGAGGGAAGAACTTCTACAACGACCTGGCCCGCCAGTACGGCTACGAGCGGGAGGCCGAGCAGATCCAGGATCTCTACCTCGCCGGCAAGAAGCGCGAGGCTGAGGCGCTCGTTCCCGTCGAGTGGCTGGAGGCCGGCAACCTGGTCGGTCCGCCCTCTTACATCCGCGAGCGTGTCGCGGCGTTCGCCGAAGCGGGAGTCACGTGCCTCAGCGTGACGCCCGTAGGCGCCGCCCCGGCCGCCTCAATAGCGCACCTGAGGCGGCTGCTAGGTTGACAATCTGGTTCAAAGGCCGTGCCAAGTTGCCGTCTTCGGGGTAGCCGCCCTGGGCCTAGAGTGACATGGTTGGACCTACATGACCGGTCTGATCGAGTTTCGAATCGACGCACAGAGCCTGCTGAGCAGTTGGTGTTCTGGTTGGCATTTAGGGTGCCACCACTGAGTCTGGCGAGGGTGACATGGAATTCTCCACAGTCTTGTTCGACACGGCCGACCATGTCGCGACTATCACCTTAAACCGGCCGGAGCGGCTGAATGCCTTCAACCAGCAGATGTGCGACGAATTCTCCGAGATATGGCAGGCCGTCCGTCTGGACGACGACATCCATGTTGTCGTCCTACGGGCGGCCGGCGATCGGGCGTTCTGCACAGGGGTGGACGTCCAGGACGGTCTCGAGATGGCGTACCGCCCGAACATCTGGAGCCAGGACGATCCTGGCACCGCGCTGTCGCCCAAGCTGAACGCGGTGTGGAAGCCAGTGGTGTGCGCGGTGAACGGGATGGCAGCTGGCGGTGCCTTCTACTGGATCAACGAGTCGGACCTCGTCATCTGCTCGCAGGACGCGACCTTCTTTGACCCACACGTCAGCTATGGGCTGACCGCCGCGCTGGAGTCGATCGGACTGGCGCACCGGATACCCCTCGGCGAGGTGTTGCGGATGGCCCTGCTCGGGCTCGACGAGCGAGTGTCCGCCGAACGGGCGCTCCAGATCGGGCTGGTGACTGAGATCACCGCCCCCGAGGCCCTGTGGGAACGCGCAGCGGAGTTGGCAGCGCTCATCGCGGCGAAGCCACCAGCCGCGGTCCAGGGCTCGGTGCGAGCGATCTGGGAGTCGCGCGACCTTGGCCGCTCCACGGCCCTGCAGCGTGGTCTGGCTTACACCCAGCTCGGGAACCCGACGAGCGGATCTGTCGGTACCGGCAAGGTCTACCGCGCGACCTTGAACAAGCCGCGCTGGCGGCTGCGCTGATCGGCGGGTCGGCGACCGCGGCCGGCTCATCGAGTAGGGCCTTGCAATCCCTCGGTCTGCGATTAGAATCTGCCGAGGGACAGAAAACGGGGTGACCCCCTCGGGGGAGGGTGCTTGTTTAGATCGGCGCGGGAGTGAATCGATGGATCAGCAGGTCGACCTCGTGGACTTCGCGCCCGAGCGGGGAGGTTGATCGGTGGCCCCGCCCCGCGCCAGCGATGTCTCGAGCTACTACGTCGAGCCGACGCTGCTCGTCGAGGTGAACAACACCATGACTATCGCGCAGCAGGACGTCCTCGAGCCCGTTCTGGCCGTCATCGCCCACGGCGGCGGCGCTGTGCGTATCGCGAACGACAGCACGCACGGGCTGTCGGGTTCGGTCTTCTCCGCCCTACCGGAGCGGGCTATTGGTATCGCCGGCTGCATCCGGGCCCGCTCGATGTCTGTCAACGGCAGTGTCTGGTACGACGCGGACGCTCCCTACAGCAGTTATGAGGCCAGCGGCATCGGTCGCCAGAACGGCATCCGAAGGTTTCGACCAGGACACCGAGGCCAAGTGCTCGGCCGAACGTGACCGGTCGGCCCACGCCCCGGTTCCGGGACGCGCCCTCCCGCGCCGATATGGGCCAACGAGCACCGCACGAGTTCCACGAGACAGGAGGACGGCCATGATCGCTATCCCGGTCATCGATACCGATACGCACCTGAGCGAGCTGCCGGATCTGTGGACGTCTCGCGTCTCGACTCAGAAGTGGGGCGACGCCGTCCCGCGCCCGATCTTCGACGAGCGCCGCGGCGAGGAGGTCTGGGTGATCGGCAACCGACGCACCTCCGGCGTAAGCGGCTACGCGAACGCAGGTTGGCACGAGTACGCGCCGCGTCACCCGAAGACGATCGAGGCGGCGGACCCAGCGGCTTTCTACGCCAAGGACCGCATCGCCCGAATGGACCGCGAGGGCATCGCCGCCGAGGTGCTGTACCCGAATCTGCTGGCTTTCTCGATGGATGCCTTCATGGGTCTCGACCCTGCCCTCACCCTCGAGTGCGTGCGGGCGTACAACGACTTTCTGGTCGATTTCGCGTCTGTGAGCCCCGACCGCTTCATCCTGCTGACGACTCTGCCTTTCTGGGATCTCGATGCTTCAGTCGCGGAGATCGCACGCTGCTACGACAAGGGGCATCGCGGCATCGTCTTCATGACCAAGCCCTACAAGTTCGGGCTGCCACGGCTGAGTGACGACTACTGGTCGCCGATCCTCAGCGCTGCCGAGGAGCGCGGAATGACCGTCAACTTCCATGTCGGTTATCAGTCCCAGAACCAGGACGACTGGAAGCGGCTCATCAAGCAGGTGAACGACCCGGCCGACTACGCGCTCGAGACGACTCTGTCGCTGATGGGGCTGGCCGAAGGAGTGTCCGAGATCCTGTTCGGTGGGGTGTGCCACAAGTACCCGGACATCAATTTCATCAACGTCGAGAGCGGTTTCGGGTGGATCCCGTACCTGCTCGAGAGCGCCGATTGGAACTGGGCGAACTCCGGCGCCCACAAGCAGTTCCCGGACCGCGAGCTGCCGAGCTTCTATTTCCGCCGGCAGGTGTACAGCACCTACTGGTTCGAGCGTGAGACGGTAAAGCGGATGGCCGACCTCTACCAGGATAATCTCATGTTCGAGACCGACTTCCCGCACCCGACCAGCCTGTCGCCCGGACCGGCGTCGACCGCGCGCGGCCCGCGCCAGGTCGTCGACGACACGCTGGAGGAGCTGCCCGAGGCGGTGTGTCGAAAGATCTTCTTCGAGAACGCGGCCCGGCTCTACCACGTCGAAGCTCCTGCTGGTTTGTCCTGACCATGTCCGTGTGGCCCGACAGGAGCAGGATATGACCTCCCAGGACGTCGACGCGGCCGACATTTGCGACGCCTTGTTCAAGTTCATCGACCGCGACGTCATGGCCATCGAGTCCAAGCTCGGCGACAGCTACACCGACCCGCGGAAGTATTGGCGCGAGGACGGCCGCCTGTCGCAGGGGATCGTCGATGCGCGCCGCGAGGTGCGGATGGCCTCGGCCAGCGCCGGGTTCTACACGATGTTCTGCCCCGAGGAGCTCGGGGGCGGCGGACTCGGGGCGCGTCTGTATTTCGAGGTCTGGGAAGCCCTGTGTCATCGCTACGGGTCGCCCCAGACGCGGCTGGCCTTCCAGGTCCTCGCGCACACCAGTACGGGTCCGACGGCGCTCTGGTCGCACGCCTCGGAGGAGCTGCGCCGTGAGCTGCTCCCGCCGTTGCGGCGCGGTGAGCTGCAGGGATCGTTCGCGATGTCCGAGCCGGACGCCGGCTCGGACGCCTGGATGATGAAGACGACGGCGGTGGCCGACGGTGATCATTGGATCCTCAACGGCTCCAAGCAGTGGGCCTCGTGGGCGCCGACGGCGGACTTCGTGATCACCTTCGCCGTCACCGACCCTGACCTCTTCGCCGCACGTAAGGGCGGGCTGACCGCCTTCTACGTCCCGACGGACACCCCTGGCTACTCCCTTGATTCGGTGATCAAGGTCTTCGACGAGCTTGGTGGCGAGGAGTGCGTGCTCAGTTTTACTGATGCACGAATTCCGGACAGCTACCGGCTGGGGCCGGTGGGACAGGGCTTCCCGGTTGCGATGCAGGGTTCGAACGCGCTGAAGATGACCAAGCTCGGCCGCCTGATCGGACTGTGCCGGTGGGCTCACGGCAAGGCGGTGGCCTACTCCCAGGTTCGCAGCACGTTCGGCAAGACCCTGGCCGAGCACCAGAGCGTACAGAACATGCTTGCGGAGAACTGCATCGAGCTGCACGCGGCGAAGCTGATGTCGCTCGACCTAGCCACCAAGCTTGACGCCGGTCTGCCGGCGCGCGGTGAGATCGCCATGGCGCACGCCTACGTCTCGGAGGCGATGTACCGGGTGTACGACCGGTCGATGCAGATCTTCGGCGGCATCGGTATCAGCAACGAGGCGGAAATGATCAACGGCTGGCATGTCGCACGCGTGTGCCGGATCAGCGAGGGTCCGACCGAGATCCAGTACCGATCCATCGCCAACTACCTGTTGCGAGGAAAGATCGCTCTCTGAGGTGTCTGACCTCCGAGAGCACACGTTCGCGTCCCCGCACCGGTCCTTGGCGGCCGGGCCGCGCCGAGGAGAAGAGAATCCGTGCCTGAAGCTGTCATCGTCGAAGCCGTCCGCTCGCCCGTCGGCAAGCGCAATGGTGTTCTTTCCGGTCTGCATCCCGCCGACCTGTCCGCCCAGGTCCTGAACGGGCTGGTCACCCGGGCCGGTGTCGACCCGGCGCTGGTGGACGACGTGGTCTGGGGCTGCGTCGGGCAGGTCGGCGAGCAGACCGGCGACATCGCCCGTACCGCGGTGCTGTCGGCCGGGTGGCCCGAGACGGTGACCGGGGTGACCGTCGACCGGCAGTGCGGCTCGGGCCAGCAGGCGGCGCACTTCGTCGCCGCGGGCGTCGTCGCTGGTCACTACGACGTCGCGGTCGCCGGTGGGGTGGAATCGATGTCGCGGGTCCCGATGGGATCGGCCAGCTCCCTTCTCGGCAACCCCTTCGGGCCGAAGTTTCATGAGCGCTACGGCGTCGATCCTGACCAGGGGACGGGCGCCGAGATGATCGCCGAGCGCTGGGGCTTCGACCGGCGGGCGCTGGACGGGTTCGCCCTCGCCTCACACGAGAAGGCCGCGGCGGCTCAGGACGCTGGCTCGTTCGCTGACGAGATCATTCCCATCCACACCGGGGACGGCGTCGTGGTGGACACCGACCAGGGCATCCGGCGGGGTGGGACGCTCGAGACGATGGCCCAGATCAAGCCGGCGTTCCGCGCGGACGGCGTTATCCATGCCGGTAACGCGTCCCAGATCTCCGACGGTGCGGCGGCCCTGCTGTTCATGTCCGCGGAGAAGGCACGTTCCCTCGGGTTGAAGCCGATGGCGCGCGTCCACACGGCGGTCCTCGCCGGCGATGATCCGGTCATCATGCTCACCGCTCCGATCCCGGCGACCGAGAAGGCGCTCCGGCGCTCCGGTCTGCGGCTGGAGGAGATCGGTGTCTTCGAGGTCAACGAGGCCTTCGCGTCGGTGCCGATGGCCTGGCTGCGCGACATCGGGGCGAACGAGAAGAGCCTGAACCCGAACGGCGGCGCGATCGCCCTCGGGCATCCGCTCGGCGGTTCCGGCGCCAGGCTGATGACGACGATGCTGCACCACATGCGTAGCAAGAGCATCCGGTACGGCCTGCAGACCATGTGCGAGGGCGGCGGGCAGGCCAACGCCACCATCATCGAGTTGCTGTGATGACCGGGCCAGGGAGGCTGCCGGCCCCGGTCACGGCGCGCATGGCAGCCGAGGTCACGGTGTCCGGGACGGCGAGCACGAACGAGTAACTGAAGAACAGTCGCATGATCTTGCGGTTGCGGGTGTGCGCCGGCGGACCGTACGCCAACGGCATCATGGGCAGCGGGCGGCGGAAGATGCCGTACGCCTTTGTTTGAGGAGAACGGTCCTGGGTCGCGGCGACCGCGGTACATCGTCACGTCGGGTGACGTAGGTACGCGCTGTTCATCAGCGGCAACAGGCCGGCGTCACACGGCATACGCCAGCCCGCGGCCCGATCGTGCGCCATAGGGAAGCGCGCGGCGTTCGGCTTCGGGCACCGTGGTCAGTCCGGTGGTGCTCGTCGGGTTCGCCACAGCGTTGATCGTCGCGTTCTCGGTTCCCCGCCTCCACGGACTTGACTTTTTCTGTTCGTGGACAGAATCTATCTTCTAGTCGACGGACAAGTAAGGGGAAAGCCGTGCACGTGGGCAAGAGCGTATTCCTGCAGAACCTCGACAACGACCGCAGCGACGCCGCCGTCTTCCGCCACGAGCTGGCCCTCGCGGATCAGGCCGAGCCGTTGGGCTTCGAGTCGCTGTGGGTTGCCGAGCATCATTTCGGCGGTTACCACATGGCCCCCAACCCTGTGCAAATGCTCACCTACCTGGCCGGCCGGACGACCCGCGTACGGCTGGGTACGTCGGTGATCGTGCTGCCGTGGCACGACCCCGCCCGGATCGCGGAGGAGCTGGCCGTGCTGGACCAAATCTCCGAAGGCCGGTTGCTGGTTGGCCTGGGCCGTGGGCTCGGCCGCCACGAGTTCGAGGGGTTCCGGCTCAACCAGGGTGAGTCGCGCCAGCGCTTCCAGGAGTACGCCGAGATGATCATCGACGGCTTCGAGACCGGGGAGCTAGTGCACGACGGGCCGCTGCTGCGGCAGCCGCGGGCGCAGCTCCGCCCCGCCCCCCGGTCCCCGCTGCGCGGACGCGCCTACGCCTCCTCGATCTCACCCGACTCGATGGATATCATGGCCAAGCTCGGCCTCGGCGTGCTCGCCATCGCCCAGAAGCCGTGGAAGGCGACCGAGGCCGATATCGCCTCCTACACCGAGAAGTTCCTGGGTCTGCATGGCTACGCCCCGCCGAAGCCGCTTCTGCTCGCGTTCATCTGCGTCCACGAGTCCGAGGCCGCGGCCCAGGAGATGCACGAGCAGTACAACGTCCGTTACGCCCGATCGACGTTCGACTGGTACGAGTTCGACAACCCCAAACTAGCCGAGATCCCGGGCTACGAGTACTACGCCAACTTCCAGGGCAACATCCAGAAGCACGGGTCCGACAGCTTCGTCCGGCATCTCGCCGACCTCCAGGTGCATGGCACACCTGAGCAGGTGGTCGAACAGATCACCACCAACGTCCGGCGCCTCGACGGCGCCGGCGTGCTCGCCGTCCTGTCCTACGCCGGGATGAGTGAGGAGGTGGCGTGCGCCAACCAGGCGCTGTTCGCGAAGTCGGTGCTGCCGAGCCTCCAGCTGGTCGACGCCGACCGCGAAGTACCTGAGATCGCCACTCATGCCGGCGTCTGACCCAGGACGGCAGCCGGCCGGCCGGCGGCTCTGATGGGCGCCGCTCGCATCCCACCGCTCCCGCCTTCCGAGCGCTCCGACGACGAGGTCGAGCTGCTCGCCAAGGTGGGCGTGGCGCGGGACCTCAACCTGTTCACCACCCTCATTCGGTACCCGCGGCTGTTCCGTCGGTGGATCCCCCTGTGCGGAGGCCTGCTTACCGGCGCCTTGCCCGCGCGGGACCGCGAGTTGCTCATCCTGCGGACAGCGTTCCACTGCGGCGCGCGCTACGAGTGGGCCCACCACCAGGTGCTCGGCGCCGAGGCCGGTCTGAGCTCCGAGGAGATCGACCGCGTCCGACGGGGGCCGTCGGCGCCGGGCTGGTCCGAGTCCGACGCGGTGCTGTTGACGGCCGCGGACGAGCTGCGCTCGTTGAGCACCCTCACCGACCCGACGTGGGAGCAGCTGAACCGCCGGTATACCACCGAGCAAATGCTCGAGGTGCCGTTCGTGGTCGGGCAATACCATCTCGTCGCCTTCTTCGTGAATTCACTGCGCGTCGAGGTGGATCACGATTTCAGTCAGCATGACCACCTGCGCCAGCCACTCACCGACGACTCTTCCCACCCATAGAAGGACATTCGTACAGATGCAGATCGAGAACGCCGTCGCCGTCGTCACGGGCGGCGCATCCGGCTTGGGCCTGGCCACCAGCCGAGCACTGGTCAAGCGCGGGGCGAGGGTGGTCATCCTCGACCTGCCGACCTCTCCGGGTGTCGACGTCGCTGCCGACCTCGGGGAGGATGCGCGCTTCGCCCCGGCGGACGTCACGGACACCGACGCCGTCGCGGCGGCCTTTGACGTCGCCGAGGACCTTGGCGACGTGCGGATCGTCGTCAACTGCGCAGGCACGGGCGAAGCCCTCCGTGTCCTCGGTCGCGGGGGCGCCCACCCGCTCGACCGCTTCATCCGGACGATCAACATCAATCTGGTAGGGACGTTCAACGTGCTGCGCCTAGGCGCTGAGCGCATCGCGAAGACGGATCTACACGGCGAGGAGCGGGGTGTCATCATCAACACGGCGTCGAACGCCGCCTTCGAGGGGCAGATCGGACAGGCCGCGTACTCCGCGTCCAAGGGCGGGGTTGTGGGCATGACCCTGCCCGTCGCCCGCGACCTGGCCGGGGTCCGCATCCGCGTGAACACGATCGCGCCTGGCCTATTCGACACGCCGTTGCTCGCGACGGTGACCGAGGAGGCCCGGCGTTCGCTCGAGGCGCAGGTGCCGCATCCGTCACGACTCGGCCATCCGGAGGAGTACGGCGCCTTGGCGGCGCACATTGTCGAGAACCCGATGATCAACGGCGAGGTAATCCGGCTCGACGGAGCCATCAGGATGGCTCCCCGGTAAGCGTCGGACGTCGACGAAGGGCGGGGCGGCCGCACGATTCGGCCCGCGGTCGAAGGGATGGACTCGAAACTATGCCCAAGATCATTCTGATCGAGAAGTCCTGTGTCGGACACGGGTTGTGCGAGGCGACGGCGCCGTCAGTGTACGAACTGGATGACGAGGGTTACTGCAAGACCTCCGGCGAGGTGCCAGATGCGTTGCTCCGGGAGGCGCTGGCCGGCGCCCAGGCGTGCCCGGAGCGGGCGCTTACGGTGGAATGACGGACGGACAGCGGATCTACTGACCCCCTCGACCAAGTCCTGGCCGAGTTCGGCGGCCCCGACGGGCCGCTGCCGCTGTCGACCTGGCACGACTGGCAGATCAAAGGCACTGGCCCAAAGGTCGTCAAGCCGACCGCACCAGTCGCGGCACGGCGGCGCGGCACCGGGCAGCGTCGATCGCGGCCCATCCGGCAAACACCCGCACACGCGACACCGATCGGGGTCGGGCTGATTCGGGCCGCCTGTAGCGTGCCAAAACCCGATTCGGGGTCATGGCCTGCGGTTTTACCGTTGGATCATGCGGCGCGGTGATACTCGTTGATCACGCCGCCGAGGACCTTGCGGCGCCGGATGGGGCCGTCAAGGGGCGTGATGGCAGCCGGGTCGTGGTTCGGTGGGCGCTGGTCTCGTCCTTGGTGGGGGCGGTGGTCGTTGAAGTGGCGGGCGTAGTCGTCGAGCACGGTGGTGGCGTGGCGTTCGCCGTAGAGGAGGATCCGGTCGGTGCATTCCTGGCGGACGGAGCGGATGAACCGCTCGGCGTAGCAGTTCGCCTGTGGTGTCCGTGGCGGGGTGCGCACGATCTGCATGCCTTCGGAGGCGAACACGTCGTCGAAGGCCTGGGTGTATTTCGCATCTCGATCGCGAATCAGGTATTGGAACGCGTCGAGGCGTCCGTCGAGGTCCATGGCCAGGTGGCGTGCCTGCTGGGTGACCCAGGACCCGGTTGGATGCGCGGTGACTCCGAGGATGTGGACGCGCCGTGTCTGGATCTCCATGACGAACAGGACGTAGAGCCGGCGTAGCGCGATGGTGTCGAGGTGGAAGAGGTCGGTGGCCAGCAGGCCAGCGGCCTGGGCTTGGAGGAAGGTGCGCCAGGTGGTGTCGGCGTGGCGCCGCGGGGCCGGGCCGAGACCCGCACCGGCGAGGATGCGACGGACCGTGCCTGCGCCGATTGAGCTTGTCAAGATTTCTGTGTGTGGTTTGCCGGCTGATGTTTCCTGAACCGTTTGTCGGTCTTTAGGTGATGTGGGCGTCGAGGCGGCCGGGGTGGGCCGCGACGAGCGCCGCGAGGGCGTCTTTCCAGTTGAAGGTGACCGCGCCCTCGATGAGGCGGCCGGGGGCCTTGCGGGTGCCTCGGGGGGCGCCTTTCTCCTTGGCGCGCTGGCGGGCCCGCTTGTCCTCGACGTCCATGATCGCGAGCCAGAGGAGCTTGACGACGGCGTCGTCGTTCGGAAAATGCCCCCGATTCTTGATGATCTTCCTGAGTTGGTAGTTCAACGACTCGATGCTGTTCGTCGTGTAGATCACCCGTCTGACGGCGGCGGGGAACGCGAGGAACGGGGTGAACCGTTCCCAGGCGTTCTGCCAGGTCCCGACCGTGGCCGGGTAGCGGCGGCCGAGGTCGGAGTCGGCGAACTCCAGCAGCGCCGTCTCGGCCGCGTCGGCGGTCGGCGCCGTATAGACCGGCCGCAGCGCGGCGGCGACCTTCTTGCGGTCGGTGTAGGACACGAACCGCATCGACGCCCGGATCAGGTGCACCGTGCACGTCTGCACGGTGGCCCGCGGCCAGGTCGCCTCGATCGCCTCGGGCAGGCCGGCCAGCCCGTCACAGCACACGATCAGGATGTCGCGCAGCCCGCGGTTCGCGAGCTCGGCGCACACCCCGGCCCAGAACGCCGCACCCTCATGGGTCTGGACCCAGATCCCGAGCACATGCTTGACCCCGTCCACGTCGACCCCGACGGCGATGTGCGCGGCCTTGTTGCGGACCTGGTGGCCGTCGCGGACCTTCACGACCAGCGCGTCGAGATAGACGATCGGGTAGACCTCCTCGAGCGGCCTCGCCTGCCAGGCCTTCACCTCGGCCAGCACCCCATCGGTGATCTTCGAGATCGTGTCGGGTGACAGGTCGGTCCCCAGCGTGCGGGCCAGGTGGTGCTGGATGTCGCGGACCGTCATCCCACCCGCATATAGCGAGATGATCATGTCGTCGAGGCCGCCGAGCCGCCGTTCCCGCTTCGGCACGAGGCGCGGGGTGAAACTCGCCGCCCGGTCCCGCGGCACGTCCAACCCGACCGGGCCGACCTCGGTCGACACCGTCTTACCCGTGAACCCGTTGCGCGAGTTCACCGCCCCGCGACCCGCCGGGTCGCCACGCTCGTAGCCGAGATGCGCCGCCATCTCGGCCTCCAGGCCCCGCTCGAGCACCGCCTTCACCAGCTCCGGCAAAAACCCGCCCGGCCCGGTCAGCGCCACCCCCTGTTCCCCGGCCTGGTCGATCAACTCGTCCAACCAGACGTCATCCGCAAGCAGCTCCCGCAACCGCCGCCCCGACCCACCCGCCGCCGGCGCCGCGGCCCGTCCCCGGGCCGCCACGACACCGGCCCCCGACCGGTCCGCCTCGTTCTCGATCATCTCGGTCTGCACCCGAACCCGTCCCTTCGAGACCCCTCACAGGGCCCCTGACCTGGGCAAACGGTACACAGACCATCTGACACGCCCCGCACAGCCAGGCACATGCCCCCAGCTGCCACCGCCGTTTCCCAACGGCAGGCCCTAACCGCCGAACCGGCGTCCCATCGTCGGCGTTCTTTCTTAACGGGGCTTCCATCAAGGATTCACCTTATTCACCCTTCCGGCCTTCCCCTTGCCTGTAGCCCGTGGATGGATCACAGGCCCTTGGGCTTCCCTCCGGGCTTCACACCCCGTGCATGGAATGCACACACGACGTATGTCAGAGGCGGAGACGGGCTGTGAGCACTAGCCCGGAGCCGAATCGTCGACCACGTCGACCTCCTTTCGTTCGGCTCACTCACACATTGCGACTTCGCGTCGCACCAGGTGGAAGAAGTCGGTCGCCAGCAGGCCGGCGGCTTGGGCCTGTAGGAAGGTAAGCCAGCTGGTGTCGGCCTGGCGGCGGGGCGCCGGGCCGAAACCCGCGCCGGCCAGGATCCGACGGACCGTGCCCGCACCGATCCGATGGCCCAGGCCGAGCAGTTCGCCCTGGATGCGGCGATGGCCCCAGGTGGGGTCGTCGCGGGCCAGGTGGATCACCAGCGCCCGCAGCTCGTCGCTGATCGGTGGGCAGCCGACCCGGCGTGGTAGGTCCATCGTCGGCGGATCAGGCGGCGGTGCCAGGCCAGCAGCGTCGCCGGGGTCACCAGCCGGCGTGATCGGACCTCCCGGGGTAACAGTCGGCCCAACGCGGCCAGGATCGCCCGGTCGGGCCAGGTGAACCGGGGCCGCCCGACCTGGCGACGCAGCACTGCCACTTCCTGGCGCAACACCAGCAACTCAGCCGTCCGCGCCGCGTCGCTGCGGCTGAGTAGTACGAGCCAGCCGATCAGCCGTACCATGACCACATACACCAACCGCAGCCCCATGGCGGCGATCATGCCCGCGGTGCCTGGCGGCGAACCTGCAGGTCAGCGGCCCGACATCGAGTTCTGGCACGGTACACGCGCCTCGGCGCAGACCCGGCTGGCCCGGCTCGACGCCGTACTCGACCGCCAGACCAGTCATGCCCTCCTACGTGCCCAAGCCGAACCGCCTGGCTACCTCGTCGCGCTGCTCGGCCCCCGCCCCACCGGCCAGCACACGACCGCGTGGGACGACGCCGCCAGGCGCGTCGAGCACTACCGCCACCACCACGTCGGCCTGCCCCACGGCACCCCTGCCATCTCGGGAGACGCCGACCCCGCCCACGCAGCGCTCGGGAACCGCCCGCCCGACCAGCGCGCCGCCGCGGCCTACGACCAGGCCTACCAACTCGGGTCTGACGTCGACCCCCAACTACCGCTGTAATCGGTCGCTGGCTTTGGCGTGCGGGCCGATCCCTGGTTCGGCCGAAGCGCGATATCGGTTATCTCGACAAGCACGGAGCCATGCCGTTTGGCGCTCGCATGCCCGATTGGCGGCGCCAGCAGAGCGCAACGCCCGGATGATGCTCGAGGCCCAGCATCTGGCGGCCGTATGCACGTCGCGTGCCAGGCCTCTCCCGCAGCACCAGAATCCCGTTCGACGGCAGCTTGCCCAATGACCGTCGCGAAGATCATAAAATGGCGCCGTAGTGCTACAGACTTGTATTGAAAAGCATCTACCTACAACCTTGAACCAGTCTGGACCAGCCCGCCCAAGACTTGCCCGCACCGCCTCCAGCATCGCCCCTGCGCCGGTGGCGAGCACGGCCCGCGGGCAGGAGCAACTACAACCCCTCGAGGGTCACCGCGACCCTCCGGCACCTATGGTGGTGGCGGCTACGCCGCCACCACCATAGGACGTCAGGTCGTCCCGTCTCCCGATCCCTTGCGTGCTCTCTCGCGGGTGCGGGTCAGGTCCAACTGGCAATAATCTACCGATTTGGGCCATTTGCTGCCAGCTTGCCGAGGTCGAGACCTTAATCGATAGGAGGTCCGGGTCCCTCTCAGTCCCATGTCGCGCCGAGACCGGCGACCCGTCGACCGCGCGCGATCTCGAGGCAAGAGCCGTGACATGGTCGACCTCAAACCCCGCTCGGCGAGTAGCTCCTCGACGTCCCATAGGACGGCGCGAACCGCAGGTACCAGCGAACGGCCAGAACGATCGCCTCGGGCGGAAGCCGGGGGCCGACGAACTCCGAGACCGCACCGGCGGACGAGGACGGCAGCGAACCATCTCCGATCATGCCGCGGTCGCCGCGGAGACCGTGGCCCCGGCCGGCGCAACAGGCCCCATCTACGAAGACCGGCAAGCAGACTGATCGGCCCCGGCATCGGGCGCCCACAAGCCTGGGAGCGGTTCTCCGGCGAGGACCAACCGGCCGCCCCGCGCATCGGCGACCTCGGCCTCCAGGCAGCGAAGCGAGACGAGTGCGGGAGTTTCGGTCCCGGTCCTGCGCGGCTGCGCCCCTCAGCCACGGTCGGCGCGACGGGCGACGCTGGGCCGTGGGCCGTGGGCCGTGGTCCGTGGTCCGTGGGGCGTCGGGCTGCTGGGGTCATGGCTGGCTTCGGCGTGTGACCTTCGACCTCTGGACAGAGGGCAGCCCTGCAGGCCATTGATGTTCGAATCTAATAGCCGTGCGTCAACGCCCCCATGCGCGAATGATGTGACCCGAATCACTGTCATCGCCGCGCGTCACGGCTAGAACGCTTGGCGAACCGTACGCCAGGCGGGCTACCAGCCCCTTCGCGGGCGCGCCGGATTCCCGTGGATAACAACCAGGTCGTCGACCTCGGTGTCGTCACCCAGCGCACGGCTACTAGGTGTTAACCCTTTGAAACGTGTCGCATCGAGTGCGGCCTACCGATAATGTGCCGAATGGTCAGAGTGGATGCCGCGCCCCTGCGACATCCTTTTGGCGCTGGCATCCCACTGTCTCGGACCTGTGTTTACCCTGCCCAAGGGCGCGTCTTCCCGACCTCAGGGGGACGTGGCCGTCGTATGACACGGAGACGGAATGCAGCTATCTGGTAAACGTCTTTCGCGCGCGATCGGTGCGGCGAGCCTGACCGCATTTATTCTGGCGGCCGCGGGCCTGGCGCCGACCGCGGCGCATGCAAACCCCAGCGACACCGTCGGACCGACCCCGACAGAGGTGCTATCCGCAATCGACGCAGCGGTCCCGCGGATCTCTCATGTGGGCGCTGTCAGCGTAACCCCGCCCGCGCCGCCCGCCGGGCCTGAATTTCCGAACATCGACCTTCCCGAGACCGGGACGCCCGGCATCACGGTTCCACCCATCGTGATCCCCCCGATCATAATTCCTCCGATCGTCGTGCCAACTGTCTCACTGATGACCTCGAATGTCCTGGGCGCCCACGTCCAAGCACCGCTTGACCCGGATCAGATGGTGGTCCTGTCCCCGGACGACGCCACCGGTACACCATTCCACGCCACGGTCAGGGACATCGACGTCGATGATCCTGCGGCGGTCCTCGCGGTCCCCACTGTGGAGGAGCCCACGACTGGATATCCGGCGATTCCCCCGGACCCGCCTACCCCCGCTGAGCTCAACCCGTCGCCGCCCTCGGTCGCGAGCCGCACGATCGGGATCACCGTCCCGCACGGCGCGAACGCTGGCAGCGGCATCGTGGCCGAGCCTGGGCTGACCGTGTATCCGTCGACAGACAACTCGACCACGCAGGCGGTACAAACCGCAGCCGACGGTGCGGTCCGATTCCTCAGCATCCTCGACGGCCCGAATGCCCCAACCGAGTTTCCCTACGAACTGGCTCTTGACAGCGGGGCCACCATCGAACCGAAGGATGACGGCAGCGTGGTCGTGCTCGCCCCGCCCGCCAGCGACGGGAGCCGCTCACCCATCGCGCGCATCGCCGCGCCATGGGCCTACCGACTCGCTGCAGCACGCGCTGCCGGCCTGGTACACCGTGAGTGGGCACACACTGGTGCTGCACGTGACGCACGCCGGCGCGGCCTATCCCGTTGTCGCTGACCCGGAGACGTTCTTCTTCCATCGCTTCTCGCCAGCCAGTCCTTATGCGGAAGGCGGCAGCCTGAACCATCCGATCGGACGGTTCACCGCACAGGTCGACTACCGAAACATGTCCCGGCTCATCTTCCAATGGGGATTCCAGCTCTCCAACAGCCAGCGCAATCTGTGTAACTTCCACAATGCAGCTGAAGTTGCTCACGCGGCGGTATTCAATCGGCTGACCCGGTACTCGGACAGCCATAATGAAGCCTGCGACTACCACTTTCATTCGAGCATGTCCAAGTATACCTACGCGGATGACAAGGTCTTGCCCACGACGCACTACCTACGCGGTGGCATCAGCATGCCGCTAGACCTGGTAGTGATCATCCAATTCCAGACCGGACCACGCACGCTCCATCAAGTGCAAGTCTATGCAGACGTTATTCTCTAGCCCCAGCGAGGTCTAGTCTGGGACATGGCTGCTGGTTGGTCCTCGAGTGTTCACTCGAGTCCGTGAGGATCAGCCAGTGGCCAGCCAGGACGGGATGCCAGCGACCGTTGTTCCCCCTGGACGGCACCCCGATGACGCGCCCGACCCAACCCGGACGCTGGAGGTCAGAGTCGACGATGGCAGACGATCAGTACGGCGCTCCTTCCCTTGCTCGGGCTTACTCGATGGATCTTCCTGTCGGGAGTCCGCTGACGCATGCTGGCCCGACGGCATCTGCCATGGTTGGGCATCCCGCCCGGCACCGCATCGAGAGCGCGGTGGCCGCTACGCTTGCCGAACTGGGTCCTATCTCCAGCCAGATCACGGTTACTGTTGACGGCGCGGACGACGCCGAGCTGGACCGGACGCGGATGTGGTTGGCCGAGGGCCAGCTCACCGCTACCGAGGTGGAGCGGCGGCTAGGGGTTCGGGTGGAAGAGCAGGATCTCCTGGGCTGGATCAGCGGCTGGTTGGTCTCGGCACGTGGCCCGAACGGTGCCACGACGACCTCCGTGCTCCCGGCGACGGAGCCGGCCGAGCTTGCTGTCAGCCTCGCGAGCTGGCTGCAGGATGCCCTCGCCGACGGCGGCATCTCGGAGCCGGTCCCGCCATGCCCAGGGCACCCTCATCCCATGGTTCCGACGGTGCACGAGGCGGCGCCCTGGTGGTCCTGCCCAGCAGGAAACCTCGTCCGCCCCTGGAAGGCAGTTCCAACCGCCCCGGTCTGAGGCTGTCACTTGGGCAAACAAGCCGACGACCGGCCGTATAGCCTCCCGCTCGGGCCCGCGGGCGGGGCTCCCGATCTTGATCCGCGGGTTCGGGGTTCAAGTCCCTGGCGGCGCACCCGTGCTGACCTGGCCATATAGCTCTCGGGCTATATGGCTTTGGTCGTTGTGGGACATGGATGGGGCACACCTGGGTCACAGGTGGGCTGTGCGGCCCTCGGCCGCACAGCCTGGGTGATGGTCTGGTAGGTGCTGTCTTGCAGGCGTTGTGGCGCCGGCTGTCACTTCTGGTAGTAGCCGGAGGCGGCCACTTCAGCAGCGGTATGGGGCACGGCCGCGAGATGGCGGGTGGAGCCGGGGACGGTTCGGGCGATGTCGAGGATCATGTCGGCGGTGGCCTGGGCGGCCTGGTGGGCGGTTTCGGGTAGGACGCTGGTGTAGGTGTCGGCGGTGGTGATGATGCAGCCAGCAGGACCAGCCAGCTGCACATCTGGGCGAAGATCAGGTAGAGCAGGCGTACGGCCATAGTTGACCATCATGCCGGCGGCCGGGCTGCCGCATCGGCCCAGCTGGGCAGACCCAGGCCGACTTTCCACACCCCACAGGTTCGTCACGGGGGCGTCGGCCGGCATCGGACGCGTCATCACCGAACGTCTGCTGGAGCGCGGCGACCGCGTCGCGGCAACCGCCCGCCGCCCCAAGGTCCTGTCCGACCTCGCCGACCGCTTCGGCGACCGGCTGTGGACGGCTTCCCTCGACGTCACCGACACCAAGGCGCTGAACGACACGGTCGAGCGCGCGTTCACCGATCTCGGTCGGATCGATGTCGTCTACTCCAACGCCGGACGCGGGTCCGTCGGCGCGGCGGAGGAGATGACCGTCGCCTCGATCGACGAGCAGATCGCGCTGAACATGACGGCGCCGATCCACCTGGTGCGGGCCGTACTTCCGCACTTCCGAGCGCAGGGTGGCGGGCGCTTCGTCCAGATGTCCACCATGGGCGCCCACATCACCACCCCCGGCGCGAGCCTGTACCACGCTTCGAAGTGGGGCGTGGAGGGCTTCTTCGAGTCCGTGATCGCCGAGGTGAAGCCCTTCGGGGTCGGGATCACCATGGTGGAGCCCGGGATCATCCGCACCACCTTCGGCGCCAACCTGGATGTTGCGCCGGGGCTGCCCGAGTACGCCGACGGACCGGCCGGCCGGATCCGCGCCTACCTCGAAAGCGTCGACAACGTCACCGCCGAGGCGCCCGGCGACCCGCAGAAGGTCGCCGCCGTGATCATCGCCTCGGCCGACGCCGCCCCCGCGCCCCGCCGCCTGGCCCTGGGCAGCGACGCCTAACAACGCCATGCGTGCCGCCCTGACCGGCCGCATCGCCGAACTGGACGCGAGTAAGCAGACCGCCGCCTCCATCGACTTCTGACAGTGCCACGCCGGCGGGCGCGCCGCTCCGACGCTGCCCCGCATTCCACCATCAGGCGATCACGCCTACCCACCACCCCGAAAGAAGATCACCATGTCCCAGGTTCTCGCCATCTTCGGCGCCGGCTCCGGCCTCGGCTCCGCCCTTGCCCGCCGCTTCGGCAAGGAAGGCTTCAGCGTCGCGCTCGTCGCCCGCAACGCCGACCGGCTCCAGGCCATGGCGGCCGAGCTGGCCGCCGAGGGAATCGATGCCGCCGCCTTCCCGGCCGACCTGTCGGACCCGGCCAACGCCACCACGGTCGTGCGGGAGATCAAGGACCGCTACCGCCGCATCGACGTCGTCTCCTACCAGCCCCTTCCCAGCGGAACCGCGTTCGTCCCCGCTGCCGAGCTCGACGCCGAACGCCTCGGTCAATGGGTGAACCTGTTCCTGCTCAGCCCCGTCGCGGTCGCGCACGCCGTGCTGCCCGAGATGACCGAACGCGGCAGCGGCGGCTTCATCGTGACCGGCGGGTTCACCGCTGCCGACCCCCAGCCCTTCATCAGCGGCATCGGCCCGGCCATGGCCGGCATCCGCAACTTCGTCTACTCCCTGCACGGCGAGGTCGCCGGCGCGGGCGTCTACGCCGGCGTCGTCACGCTGTCGGCCCTCATCAAGCACAGCGAGGCGTACGACGCCATCTCGCCCGAGCAGCTCGCCGAGATCACCGGCGGCACCACCGGCCTGCACGTCATCGAACCCGCCGAACTCGCCGAAACCTACTGGCGGCTGTTCACCGATCGCACCCAGACCGAATACCGCTTCCCCGCCCCTACCACGCGCACAACCGTCCGAACAGGAGAAAAACCACGACCGACCTCACCGGCAGGACTGCCCTGATCACCGGCTCGGCCCGCGGCATCGGCAAGGCCATCGCACTGTGCCATGCCCAACTCGGCGCGAACATCGTGATCAAATACTCGCCAACACCGCCACCGCCGACCAGGCGCTCAAGGAAATCCTCGCCCACCGCGGGCAGGCCATCGCGGTTCAGGCCGACGTCTGCGAGCCGCCGACGTGGACCGCCTGTTCACCCAGGCCAAGGAACAGTTCGGCTCCATCGACATCGCCGTCGCTAACACAGGACTGGAGCTGCTCGGCACGCCGGTCGCCGACCTCACCGACGAACAGATCGACCGTATGGTCAACGTCAACGCCCGCGGGCACCCTGCTGACCCTGCAGCGGGACGCCCGGGAGTGGGCAGCGTGCCGGCGGGAGACGCGCCGCCCACCGGAATCTCGCCGGCGGTCCCGCCACGCACGCGGAACGCGGCGTCGGTGCGAACGGATGGTCCTGCCCCGCGACCGGCTCCGGACCTGATAGATATTTTCGGGTCATTGTCCAATGCTGGCCATTCATCCCTTCAGGTCAGATATTTTACGACTCGCTACAAATCCATCGAGAGCCGGAGGTTTCCAGACACAGTTTTAGGGCAGTGCCTGTCTGTCTGCCAGGAACGACACGGTCGCTGGTGAGTGTGCCGGGGCCGCTCTGCGATACGGAGCCTGAATCGAGTGGAAAATCATCTCATTTCACATCACTGGACAGGCGGAGCACATGAGTATCCGCGGAGACGCGCCGGACGAGATGGACCGCCTGTTCGCGAGGGGTGGTGAGGTGGGCCGGATCCTGGCAGGCAGGAACTGGGCCGCGACGAGCCTGGGCCCCGTCCAGAGCTGGAGTGTGACCCTGCGCACCGCACTGGGCATCTGCCTCGAGTCCACGATTCCGATACAGATTTTCTGGGGTCCAGCCCTCATCGAGTTCCACAACGACGCACTCATCCCAATACTTGGAAGCAGGCATGCAGAATTCCTGGGGCTCCCCGTGGAAGAGATTAACTACCATGAAAGGAAGCAGTTTCAAGAACTGCGAGAGGTCCATGAGTGGCATATGTCAAGGCTGAAGAAGGTGATGTCAAACGGCGATGGCGATCTCTCTGAGAACATGAACGCCTTCATGGACCGACGCGGATTCATGGAGGAGTTCTATGTCAACGTCGCTTACAGCCCGATCCGCCAGTTTCCAGGCGGGGAGGTGGCAGGCGTCCTGGTAGTCGGGCAAGAGACAACGCGAAACGTGCTCGGCACGCGCCGCCTATCCCGCTTGCGAGAACTCGGTTTCGAGATACCGAGCACACGGCCTCCGCCCGAGATATTTGCACGCTCGGTCGAAGTGCTCCGCCGTTGTTCGGCAGATGTTCTGTACTGTCTCATTGCCAGCGGGTCCGAAGGCGAAGGCCCGCTCCGCCTTGTCGCCGCTGCCGGCATCGATTCTGCGGCCGGGCGGCATCTTCCGGACATATCTGGTCCAGCCGGCGTCGTTTCAGAGCTCGATGCCGCGTTGACCAAGAACCGTATCGTTGTGGTTGAAGGGATTCCGGAACGCCTCGGACTTCGCCCGGTCCCCGAGGCCTCGGCGTCGAGATCCGCCATCGTGGCACCGTTGACGGCAGGACGAGGTGTCCCGCCCGTGGGACTGCTCATTGTCGGTCTCAACCCGCGTCTGCCGGTGGACAGCGACTACCGCGACTTCATCCGGCTCGCGGCCTCCCAGATTGCGACAGCCGCGATCGTGGGCCACACCGCGGCGAAGGAACGGGAGATGGCTGCCGAGGCTCAACGCCGAGCCCGGCACGATACACTGACCGGCCTGCCGAATCGGACGGCGCTGTTCGAGGAACTCGAGAAGTTGCCGTCAACCGGCGTGCGTCCGGCTGGCGAGCGCGCTGCGTTTCTATTTGTCGATCTAGATGGGTTCAAGAAGGTCAATGACACGCTTGGGCATCAGGCCGGCGACGACCTATTACGTGAGACGGCAGAACTGCTGCGTCATGCGGTCCGTCCGGGCGATGTCGTGGCTCGGCTGGGCGGAGACGAGTTCGCGGTGGTCTGCTGGAGTATCACCTCCCGCGCGACGGCCGAGGCGGTCGCCAAACGCATAATCTCCAGCCTCGAGACGCTGCGGGCCGGTCGCGGGCCGGGCATCGGCGTGACTGCCAGTGTGGGTATCGCGATCTCCGGACCAGGGATCTCCAATGCCGATCAGCTGGTCCGTGCCGCCGACACGGCCATGTACGCCGCAAAGCGACACGGCCGAGGGCGCTGGCAGCACTTCGAGCAATCCATCTTTCCTAATTGACGTCGGTGTCAGTTCTGGGTGGGGAAGCTGCGGTTGCAGTGCCGTCGATGGTGCTGACGTCGACCACACCGCTGCAAAGACTCCCGGTGCTCGAGTGTGTCATTTTCAAGGGCGTGATTTTGGGTTGATGGCTGTATCCCGGGTTCCGCAGTTCGTGGGCACACGGTGAAGATCGCTGACGTGAAGGTGCAGGTCGCGGGGTTGTCGACCATGTGAATTGGGCTCGCGGCGTGGAAAGTGTGGTAACACGACTGGCTCGTTCGTGGTTGCTGTACCTGTCTGGGTGGTTTGGTGTGGGCATGTGCCTGCGGTTCACGTAGCGGCGGAACGCCGACGGCTCGGTGGTGCGGTACGTCGCGCTGGTGCACAACCATCGCGTCGACGGGATGACCAGGCCGCAGGTGTTGATGAACCTGGGTCGGGTCGAGGCGGTCGACGTGGACGGGTTGCGGCGGCTGGCGGCGTCGATCCAGACGCACTTCGGCGACGGCTGCGAGGAGTCCACGGGGCGGGGTGAGGTGGGGCTGGCCGCGGGCGGCGGGCCGATGGAGGTCAGCGACGCACGGCCGATCGGTGGGACGTGGCTGCTGGATGGGCTGTGGCGTGAGCTCGGCGTCGCCAGGGGGATCGAGACGAGCCAGCCACACACCTGAATGAAGATCAGGCAGAGCAGGCGTACAGACATGGGTGACCATCATGCCGACGGCGAAGCTGTCGCATCGGCCCAGCTCACAGACCCAGGCCGACTTATGGCACGCCACAGGGTCCGCCGTCCGTCGCACACGCATCCTCGACGGGCTGATCAACGAGTACCGCAACGCCGCCTGATGAGACCCCGGACGATCACAGCAACCGTAAAAGGCCAGCTCACAATCCGAAACCCGGATTTCGGAGCCCCACAGGCCTCGCCGCGTCAGCCCGGCTGTCCCGGAGGCACGGGCGTGCCGCCGGGAGCTAAGGCCGGCGCCTGTCGCGAGGCCGGGTGCCCGGCGGCCGCCACCACACGGTTTCGCCCGCCACGCTTGGCTTCGTACATCGCGGCGTCGGCGCGGTCGACGAGTTCGCTCATTGTCCCGCCGACGCTGGGGACGGTCGCCACGACGCCGATGCTGACCGTGACGATGCAGTCGGTGATCCCCGGGTGTGGCTCGGCCAGCTCGGCCACGGCGGCACGGAGCCGGTGCGCGACGCGAGTAGCGGTCTCCGTGTCGGCGCCCGCCATGACGACGGCGAACTCCTCGCCCCCGTAGCGGGCGGCAAGGTCGGTGTCACGAACGCCAGCGGCCAGGCAGGCGGCGACACGTTGCAGGCAGCGGTCACCGGCCGCGTGGCCGAGATGATCGTTATAGGACTTGAAGTGGTCGACATCGATCATGGCGAGCGCGAGGGGAGTCCCCTGGCGTCGGGCTCGGTGCCACTCGGCGTCGAGAACCGCGTCAAGGTGCCGACGGTTCGCCAGTCCGGTGAGCGGGTCCGTGATCGAGAGCTGCTCGAGGCGCCTGTTGGCGGACGCGAGCTGCTCGGTCCGCTCGATGACCTTACGCTCCAGCGAGGTGTGGACGAGGGCGTTGTCGAGCGAGACCGCGAGCTGGCCGGCGATCAGCATGATCCCTTCAAGTCGTTCCGTCGTGAACGCACCGCGGATCATCCGGTTCTCCAGCAGGAGCATCGCCCGGAGCTCGCCTCGAATCAGGATGGGGACGGCGAGAAGCGAACAGCGCACGAGATCGGTGAAGTACGGGTCCCGGCGGAACCGGTCGTCGCGGACGCCATCGGCGACGACGACAGGTTGGCGGGTGCGCTCGACGTACCGGACGATCGAGCGTGGCAACAGGTGCCCATCGCTCGCCTGGTCCAGGGTCAGGGGGCCACGATCGTCCACGTGGACTGACCAGCTGCGCGCCTCCTGTTCGAACAGCAGGAGGCGGACCCCGGTGGCGCCCGCCATGTCGGACAAGATGCGCACCACTTTCGCGCGCAGGCCGTCGATGCTGGTCTCCGAGCTCAGGGCCTGGGACGCGGCGACGATGCCCAGCAGATCGAAGGTGCCCGTCGTCAGACCGAAGCGGCCACTGAGTTGCCCGGACAGCTGTGCAGACGCCCGGGCTTGCACGAACTCGGCGCGCAACGAGGGGTAGGCGTAGTCGAGCTGAGCGGCCTTCGCCGTCGCGCCCCAGACCAGATACTGGTCGCGGGCGGCGACGAGCAGCCGATGGCCCACCGTCTCGAGGCCACAGGCCAGGTAGAAGCGGGCCGCACGCTCCAGGATCAGCGCCCGATGCCAGGGGCGCGTCCGCCCGGAAGCCTCCCTTTCCGACCGGTCGAACGCGTACATCGCCTCCCGGACGTCGCCGACCGCCCAGGCCCGCTCCGCCTCCACGAGATACAGCAGGTGCGAGAAGTTGGTCGGCGCGTCCGCCGCCCGTGCGGAAAGCCACGCGACCAGCTCGTCCAGCTCGCGGACGACGGCCTCGCGGTCGCCCTGGTTCGCGGCGCGGGCCTTCGCGGCCAGCGCCAACGCCCGCAGGACGCGCACCGACGCCGCCGAATAGATGACCTCGTAGCTCGGCGGGAGTGGCAGCAGGGCGGCCGTCTCGCGAGCCAGATCAGCCGGATGATCGAGGATGGCGGCGGCCAGCGCCCGGGTTAGCCCCAGGTTGATGCGAACGGTGGGGGCTCCGGCCAGCGGGCTCATCCCACCGACATCGTCCGCCGCCACTTCGGCGGTCTCCCCCCGAAGCATGCACGCCAGTCGCCGGTAGCTCCCGAACACCTCCTCAGCCTGCCCGTTGCCCGTCCGCGTGGCGAACGCCAGCGCCTCATCGGCCGCGGCGACCAGTACGTCGAGCGACGCGCCACAGTCCACCAGACCGAACACCACCAGGTAGTGGGCAAAGCACGCGTTCTGCAGATCACCGGCCTGGATGAAGCCCTGCACTGCGCGACGTGCCATGGACACGCTGTCCTCGACGGGCTCGAACCAGGGATCAGCGCTGGCCATGTAGTGGCAGAGCGCGAGCAACTGGACGCGCTCGTAGCCGCGGGCGCGGCTCACGGCGAGAATCCGCGAGATCAGGCGGTGCCCGGCGAGATAGTCGCTCCTGCGGGCGACCGTCACGGACTGGATGTAGGCGCTCGGGCCGATCAGCTCCGGGTCCGGCCCGTCCTGCGCCCACATCCGCAGCGCTGTGATCGTCAACCAGGCCAGCGCCGCCGGGTCGGCGAGGAAGGCGGGGGGTGTGAGGCGGCTGATGAGCTCGACAGCGCTCGAGCGCGAGGGGTCGCGGGTCTCAGGCCGGCTCAGGTCGTCGGACTCGGTGGTCCGTTCGATCCACTGGTAGAGAGCGTCGAGGCCCTCGTCCACCTCCGCTTCCAAGCGATCCCCGACTGGGATCTCGTAGCCGAGATGGCCGAGCGCCTCGAGGCCGAGCCGCAGAGCGTCGTCGGCGCGTCCCCGGTTGAACAGACTGCTCACCTGCACCGCGGTCGCCGCCGCGCACCGGCGAGCGCAGACACACAGCCCGACGATCGTCTGGTATTCGTCGTCGGCTTCGTCGAGACGGCCCAGCCGGTAGAGCGCGGCATGCCGGGCGATGTGGATCTCGAGCAGCTGATCGGTCTCGGTCGGGTCGATCAGACGCAGCGCCGCGGTCAGGTACCTCTCCGCCAACGGATAGTCGATCAGCGCCCGCCAGCCGTCGGCGGCCCGCCGGAACAGCCCGACCATCACCTGGCGCTCGGCCTCGTCCCGCACAGCGTCAGCCACGAGCAGGTACTGTTCCGCGGCCACGGGGAAGAACTCGGGCCGCCTGGCCAGGCGCCTGGCCAGGCCCAACCGGATCTCGCGCCGCGTCTCGGACGTGAGGCCGGTGAGGACAGCCTCCTGGGTCCGATCGTGGTGGAAGCGGATCCCGCGTCGGCCATCGGACTCCAGGACCAGCAGGCCGGCGGTGAACGCGGGGGCCAGGCGCCGTTCGAGAACGTCGCTCGCTAGCCCCGTCGCAGCCCGCAGGAGGGCGAGATCGGATCGCCCGGCCAGGCAGGCCATGGCCGTCAGCACCTCAGCGGTCGCCGCCGGCAACGACGCCGCCCGCGCCATCAGCAGGCCGGTCACGTCCACCCTCGCCAGGCGCCGGCGCAGGACGTCCGCGTCCCAGCTCCAGCCGCCCTCGCCGCGTGCCAACAGCCCGTCCTGGCGCAGGGAGTCCAACAACTCCACCATGTCGTACGGATTGCCGCCGGTCGCGGGCGCGATCATCCGCGCGAGCTGCGCCGCGGGCTGGAGAGGCAGGCCGAGCAGGTCCGCGATCATGGCCTCCTGCCCCGCCGGAGTGAGGTTGTCCAACCGCAACAGGCGCGGTCCGGCGTCGGACCGAGCCCAGCGCGTGAGCATCGGCGCCAGCGGATGGACGGCGTCGAGGCCGCAGTCCCGGTAGGTGCCGATCAACAGCAGCCCTTCGATCTGTTCGTCGCCGCCGAAGATGAGATCGAGGAATCCGAGAGAGGCGCGCCCGGCCCACTGCAGGTCATCGACGAGGAGTACCAGCGGACGCCGTCGCGACGCGACCGCGCGCAGGATCGCGACAGCGTTGTGCTGTGCTCGCACCTGCAGGGTCGCCGCATCGCCCGACTCCGGGGGGACGTTCAACAGGGCCCCCAGCTCTGGCACCGTCGCCGCCGCCAGTCCCGCGTTCGGACCCAGCTCCCGCAGCATCCGGTCCCGCACCTCGGCGAGGCTCTCCTCCGGTTCGGCCAGCAACAGCCGCCCCAGCGCGCGAAAAGCCTCCCGGACCCCGTCGTACTCCAGATCACGGCGATACTGGTCGAACTTGCCGGCGACGAACCAGCCGTCGCAGCCGGCCACAATCGGGCGCAGTTCGTGGGCCAAGGACGTCTTGCCGACCCCCGGCGTCCCGCTCACCAGGACCCCGCAGCACCTTCCCTCCAGCGCCTCGGCGAACAGCGCCCGCAGGTCGCCGACCTCTCGGTCACGCCCGACCAGCCGCGACGACCTCAGCGGACGCACCAGGACATCCAGTTCACCGAGCCGGGTCAGCGCCGCGCCTCGGCGCAGCAGGCCGAGGTCATGAGCCAGCCCCTGGGCGCTCTGATACCGGTCGTCCGGCTCCTTCTCCAGCAGGCGCATGATGATCGCAGACAGTGCCGCCGGCACCGCTGGATTCACCGTCGTCGGCGGTGTCGGCTGGCGAGCGAGATGACCATGGATCACGCGGAGGGGATCGTCGGCGCCGAACGGCGGCGTCCCGGTGGCCAGCTCGTAGAGAGTGGCCCCGAGCGCGTACAGATCGGCCCGCTGGTCCACGGGGCGACCCGTGCGGCCCGTCTGCTCCGGCGCCAGATAGGGCACCGTCCCGACCACCTCCTTGTAGGGCAGGAAATCGGGCTGAAACGCCGTGAAGATGCTGGCCAGGGCGAAATCAACGAGAACGGGTGCCCGATCCCACTCGCCCAGCACGATGTTCGACGGATTGATGTCCCGGTGCACGACCCCGCGCTGGTGCATCCCGGCGACGGCCCGGGCGAGCAGCTCGGCCAGACCGACCAGTGCGACCGGGTCCCAGGGCGTGGGGTGCTCGGACAGCGCCACACCGCCGACGTCCACCATCAGGAAGGACCTCGGGACCGACGGCGTGTCCTCGGCCAGCTGTGCGGTGCCGTCCACTCCGGACAGCTGTTCGAGAATTCTCACCTCGTGCTTCAGCCTCCGGCGCGCGGCCGGCCCCAGCGGCTCCTTTCGGATCACGCTCCTGGACGGAAACAGCAGTCGGGTGACCCGAGAGCGCTCCGATTCGTGGAGAACCTCCTCCCGCACGCCAGGAGGGGGATCACGCCCAGCCTTCGTCCACTCGAAACCCATCGGATTCACTCACTCCTTGCCACTCAGTACTTAGCGAGTCTTCCCGGATCGGAGCGCGCCCACCAGGGCGGTCCCGCTGGCCCGGTCTCGGCGCGCCGCCGGCGGGTGTCGCTCCGTGGACGACCCACCACTGTCGGAGTTTGTAGTAGCACTGATGGAGCAATCGCTCCCCCCGGCTCCTCGGAGGCGAGGTGCGGCACGGCGTGCGCCACGTCCTGGGTCGTCGGCGTCCGGGTCGGATGCGTCGCCCCGAGGCGTGTATCTGGTTGCGATCTGCCTGCGGGTTTCCTGGGGGTCGGGGTGATGATCCGGTAGTTCGTGGTGGATGACGCGGAGGCAGTCGACGGACGCCGAGTGGGAGCTGATCGAGCCGTATGTGCCGATCGGTGCGTTCGGTCCGCGGCCTGGTCGCCCGCGGGCTGACCGGCGTGCGCCTGGTCACCTCCGAGGCCCACGCCGGCCTGGTCGCCGCGTAGCGTTCGACCGCCCTGGTCAGGGTGGCGATGTTGTCGGCGGCGTCGTTGGAGGTGGCGTTGCCCGGTCGGGGGTCGACGACGCTTCGTCGAGGAACCGCCACACCGTCGGCGTCGAGGCCACCGGCCCGGTCACCGGGGAGATGGGCGTAGGCCCGGAAGTCGCTGATCGCCTCCCCGCCGACCAGCAGCGTCAGCGCGAGGTCGACGGCGAGCTGGCCCCGGTCATAGACCGGGATGAAACCGCGCCGTGCCCAGGCCGCCGACAGCGCGGCGACTACCAGGCGTTCACCAACCGGGACCTGGCGGGCGTGGACTACGTCTACCTGTGGGCGGACGGGATCCACGTCAACGTCCGCCTGGAGGAGGAGAAGCTGTGCCCACTCGTCCTCATCGGTGTCCGCGCGGACGGTCGTAAGGAACTCGTCGCGCTCACCGACGGCTACCGGGAATCGACCGGGTCGTGGGCCGATCTGCTACGCGACTGCCCCGCGCGCCGCGGCACGTCCGCCCCCGTGCTCGCGGTCGGCGACGGCGCGCTGGGCTTCTGGGCCGCGCTGCGCGAGGTGTTCCCCGCCACGGCGGAACAGCACTGCTGGGTGCACAAGACCGCGAACGTGCTCGCCGCGCTGCCGAAGTCGGCGCACCCGAGCGCGAAGAAACACCTCGCGGACATCTACGACGCCGAGGACGCCACCCACGCCCGCCGGGCTGCGAAGACTTTCGCCTCCGCCTACGGGGCGAAGCTCCCCAAGGCCGTCGCGAAGGTCGTCGACGATCTGGACGTGCTGCTGGCGTTCCACGACTACCCCGCCGAGCCCTGGGTGCACCTGCGGACCACGAACCCGATCGAGTCCACGTTCGCGACCGTGCGCCGCCGCACCCGCGTCACCAAAGGGCCCGGTTCCCGGACCGCCGGGCTCGCGATGGCGTTCAAGCTCATCGAGGCCGCCCAAGCCCGCTGGCGCGCGGTGAACGCACCCCATCTCGTCGCCCTCGTCCGCCCCGGCGCCGTCTTCGAAACCGGCCAGCTCGTCGAACGACCCACCACCACCACGCCCGTCACCCAAGCCGCTTAACGATCACCATCCACAGGTCTTGACAATTTCTCCGTCGTGGGCCCCATGCCGTCAGCCCCCGGGGACCTAACCACGAGCAGAGATGTCGCCGCCTACGGCAGCTTTCAAGGTACCCTTGACAAGTCCTCTCGGCCTTCGCAGGCCGCATCCCAGCCAGCGCGATGGTGACGGTGTCAGTTATCGGAAGCACGACGGAGCAACCTGACGAGGCGGCAGCAATCATGCAACTCGTCACGGACGCCTACAGATCCAGTAGGGCGCAGATAGACAGAGTCCTCGGGCGCTTCGATCTCTCCGCGATGCAGTACGGATTGCTGATGAGGGTCGCGCAAGACCCTGACATTAGCGGGGCTGAACTTGCTCGTCAGGTTCGCGTCAGCGCGCAGGCCGTCCAGAACCAGCTAGCACTGTTGGAGCAACGCAGCCTGATCAGACGGACACGAGACCACGGAAAGAAGATCAAGGTTCGAATAACGCCCGCTGGACGCCAAAAGCTCGCCAATGCGCAACCCCTGGTGGACGCTGTCCAGGTCAGACTCGTGGAACCATTCGACCCGAAAGACCGTCAACTTCTCCGCGAGCTATTGTCCGTTTACGCGACGTCCGCCGCAAAGTCTCGGGACTTTTGAGTCGCTCTCCGCAGTAGGGAGGTGTATTCGTGGCCTGATGCTGCCGGTGTCGAGTAAAGCTCGGTCGATGTAGCTGATGACGTTGCAAAACCCAAGGACGCTCGAGGCCGCCGTTGATAGCCTCGGTCGGGCCTTTGCTGGTGCGGGGTCGATCGAACTGCACCAGGACGTCGGCAACGCGCCGCGCGGGCGTGCGGCCGACGGTCTCGAGTTCGGCGAGCTGCGTGGCGACGCCGCGGCCGATCGAGTCGATCACGTGGTCAGATGTCGCGGCGGCGCAGTCCGGATGCCGGTAGGCGGGCTCAGCGCCGTCACATCTATCGGTACGTCTCGACGGCGCGCCCCACCGCGTCAGGTGGCAGTTCCACCGCGATCTCTGACTTGTGTGACGCAACGGCGTCGACAGTCCACGACGTAGATGCGACGCCATCGTTGGAGGTCGACCAGAGTTCCTTGATGCGGATCGGAGCAGCAGCATCAAAGCCATCTGCCGTGACACGAAAAATCCGACCGGTTAGGTGTTCTGACAGGTCCGACGCGAGATACACAACCAGCGGTACGTTGATTTCCGGGGCAAGATGGCGGATCGCCGCCTCGTCGGACGGATTCACAACTCCCGAATCGAAGAAGAAGCGTTGCGACTGTCGCGTTATCGCGAGCGGCGAAATCGCGTTTACCGTGATGCCCAGTGAGCGGCCTTCTGCAGCAGCTGTACCAGTGTAGGAGGCGACAGCGGCTTTGGCGGCGCAGTATGCTGCCATACCGCCTTCCCCGGAAGTCGCGACGCCAGCGACCGTATTTATTATGCGACCGCCGTGGCCTGCAGTGCGCATCGCGCGGAATCCTGCTCGGATCGTGCCGACCGTGCTCTTGAAATGAACGGCGAACTGCTCATCGATTCGTTGATCGTCAATGTCTTCAACAGTTGTCTCGGTCCAGGTACCGGCGTTGTTCACGATGATGTGGACGTCACCGAACGCGCGCAGCGCCGTCTCAACTACGGCGGCCGCCCCATCGATGCTGGCTACGTCGGATGCGTCAGGCGTCGCCTGACCCCCGGCTTCCCTGATCTCGTCCACGACAGCCTGGGCGACTTCGGGTACGGGCGGCCCACCTGTGAGCCCAGCGCCACCTCGGCCACCCTTGAGCCCCAAACCCACATCATTGACAACTACAGAAGCACCCTCACTCGCGAGCGCCAGAGCGTAAGCCCTCCCGATGCCGCGGCCCGCTCCAGTCACCACCGCGACCTTCCCGTCCAGCAGACCCATGTGAATCCCTCCGAATCGCTGACGCCCACAACACCGAGTGGCCACGTCGAGTCGCATGCGTCCCTGTACTGGCAGATGCCTTGCCATTGGCCGTGGACGCGATAACATGATGTCAGTTTTGGTTCTGGTGCGCAAACGGCGCCCGCCCTCGACTGGGTGAGTCGTCACGCACGGTTGCAGAAAGGTTCGACCCCACACGCCGCGACCGCCTCGTCCACCGCCTCGCGCGGGACCCAGCGGCGCCGATGCCGCGTCGCCACGCCGCAAGGGCCCCACGCCAGCATCAAGATCAAACAATCAAGATCCGGTTAAGCTTCACGGCCTTGATCTCTGACCCGCCGTCTGACCACCGCTACCGCCGCACACGGCCAGAACAAGCCCCACCAACCCCAGGCCAGCGACAGTCCGCAACCGCGCCCCGGCCGCCCACAACGTGATCATCTGATACCCCAACCGTCAGACTGCCGCGGGTAGCGGCCCATGGCCGCTACCCGCGAGACTGCCGGTGATCCTGGCACAGATCGCTTGACCTGTCACGACATAATCCGACGTCACCATACCAACCTGCGACGCCAGCGGATGCAGCTGACCTCGTCGCTCGCAACGTGTTCGCAACAAGGGGTTGACAACTAGATGTCGATGCGCCAACTCTGGACCTTCATTGGTTCCTCTTCGAGAAGCGGTGACGATTTTGGCCAGCAGCGTTAGCGACGTCCAGTCAGCGGCGATCGATGATCAGGTCGTCGAGGCTCTCGACCCGGTCGTGGCAGCCCACGCAATCGCCGGCGTGAACCATATCGTGTTGTACTGCAAGGACCTGGACCGCACGGTCCGCTTCTACCAGGACATCCTGGGCATGCAACCCGTGTATACCGTCGATCATCGCGACACCACGAGCATCGCGGGGGACTTCAAGGCGGATCTGCGGTGGACACGGACTTACTTCTTCCAGTTCCCAAGCAATCCCGCCATCCTGGCGTTCTTCGAGATTCCCTCGCTACCTGAGAACTCTGCGGCTCCCTCCCTCACTAACGATCTTTGGGGCGAGCCGGAGGCGCCGGCGCACCCGACCAAGTTGGATCACCTCGCGTTAGACGCGGACTCGCGCGAATCGCTCGTCTATTGGCAGCAACGTCTACGTGCGCATGGTGTCAGTGTGAGTGAGATTTCGGAACGCGATGAGACGCGGCTCGTCAAGTCGATCTACTTCAAAGATCCAGATGGATTGGACCTTGAACTGGCGACGTGGAATCGGCAAGATCCAGAATGGCGCGATGCAGGTCCGGAGTTCCGCTTCCTTGACAAGAACCCGGTCCCATCGTTGCGACAACCGCAACCGTCCTGACGAATTCCCGCCGAGTGCGCTGAGTTGTGCGCCTCGGCGGGAGTGCCATAACGGGCGTTGGCTCGCCCAGGCCCAGTAGGACTTTGTTAGTACTCCAGCCAGACTTTTGTGATCGTTTGGGTCTGGTGGGTGGGCGGTGGGTGGCCGGGTCGGCATCCTCGGCGTGGTGGGCGCGGACATGAAGGGGCCACCGGTGATCGTCGCGGGTTGTGTGGACTCTCGAAGATCGGCCGGTGGCCGCGTGCCCCAGCGCAGACCCTGACCAATGGCGGGCTGGATTTGAGAGGCTGGCGGCCCGGCTCGACCGGCACTTCCCCCGGGTGGAATCGCGGCGCAGGTTGCGGTCGTTCCTGCTCGGTCTGATGGCGGGGCTGCCGTTGGGTGTCCCGAAATGGGAAAGTGCTCCTGAGCAGGGAGGGCTGGGCTTGTCGAGGGCCTGATCCATCCAAACCAGCCACCACAAGCGCCAGGACCACGCTCAACAACTCAGCTGATCACAGAACTCCGGCTGGAGTATCAGGCGACGTCGAGGTCCTCCAGATGGCCACACGAGAACGTCCATCCTCCGAAGACCTCGACACGGCCCGTCGTCAGCTACCCGGGGCGCTCCCGCGGTTGCATCCCGTCGCTCTTACCTGGCTTGAGCGCCTTCCTCTCGTGTACCGGCGCCAGTCGACAAGACGACGCCTTGTTCCGCAAGCTTGTTGATGGCGTCGGCGCTGTATCCCAGATCAGAAAGAATCGCTGACGTGTGCTCACCCAGTCCGACATAGGAAAGTCCATCCGGGCATGGTGTCTCCGAGAAATTGAGCACTGGCCCGTGACGCCAATAGCGACCGCCCGGCGCATGATCGGAGAATGCCTCATGCGCGGTTTCGACCATGAATCCTGTCGAGGTGGTATGCGAGTCCTCGTACAGGAACCGCCGGTACCCCTGCCGATCCGCTCGGACGCAGGCGACACCCACCTTGGTGAGCAGGTCTTCCCACTCATCTGCGGTTCGTTCCCTGAAGACCGGCTCCAGCGCTGCACCGAGATTGTCGCGGTACTCGTACCGGCCCGCCATCGTCCCCATCCGGGGATCTCGGCGCAGATCTTCGCAGCCCGCTGTCGAGCAGAACGTAGCGAACTCTGCGTCGGTAGTGGCGGCCAGAAAAATCCAGCCGTCCTTGGTTTCGTAGAGGCGATAGGTAGCGTCCAGGCCCAGCTGATGCCTGTCCGGTTGGCGCCGACCGGGCTTCCCTTCGTAAATCAGTGCGTCGTCGGAGTTGCACATGACGATGGAATTCATCATGGTGGTCTCCACGTATTGACCTTTGCCGGTGCGCCACTTCGCTGCCAAACCGAGCATGATCCCCGTGGCCACCCCACTGCCCGCGATAGGATCCGGGGACTGGTCGCCAATGGGGTCGTTGCCCTCACCGGACTGGAAGACCGAGTTTCCGCTGAAGGCACCCATCGTTGGATTGAAGGCCGCGCGGGCTGAGTCTGGCCCTGTCGACCCATATGACGCCGCGTAAACGTAGACAAGATCGGGCTTTACTGCCTTGAGCGCCTCGTATCCAATACCGAGTCGCTCGGGTACACCAGGCCGGTAATTGTGCATGAGCACATCGGCGCGAGCAACCAGCGCGTGCAATATTTCTCTCCCCTCGGGCGACTTGAGATCGAGGGCAATGCTTTGTTTGCCCTGTGTCGCCCGAAGGAAGTTCTCATTCGTAATCATTTTACGAAAGGGGTCACCGCTCAGCGGCTCGACCTTAATTACTGTCGCGCCGAGATCAGCAAGCAAGGCGCCCGCGAACGGAGCGGCTAGCCACGAAGCCAACTCCAACATCACGACGCCTTCCAACGGGCGGCTCGGCTTGCGGCTCGTTCGCAACGCTGTGTCGTCGCGGCGCCCACGCGGCGGCCGAGACACAATCTCGTCGGTGTGCTGGCCGGGGAACGGCGCAGGAGACTCGATGATTGCAGGCGTCTCGGACATCCTCGCGAAAGGCCCAATCATCTTGATCGCGCCGACCCGCGGGTCATGGAGGTCGATCAGGTGGCCATTGTGAATGAATTGTGGATGCCGCAGAGCCTCCTGCGTCGTCTGCATGATGTCGCCGGCGCAATCCGGATGCTGCCGGTAGACGTCAATCCACTCCTGCGCGGTTTTTTCGCTGAAGCGTGCCCGGATCGCAAGATTCAGGTCAATGCGATCCTGATCTGATTCGAAATGATTTGGCGCACCCTTGTACCGCGGATCGTCCCAGATCCAATCGAACCCGATCGCGTGAATCCATGCCCGGAACAGGTCGTGCTGAATATGTGCGTGCATGATCCAACGACCGTCTTTGCACGGCAGGCACAGCATCGAGGGATTGGCCTTGTACGGGTCGGTCTCCTTGCGGTCAGGGACGAGCTCTCCTTTCAGCACGTCCGCTGCCGACTCGCCGGGATACCTATCCTCAGGAAGGCTCTGGCCTTCGAATCTGCGCCAAGGATTGTTCGGCGCGCTCGTACCCCGTAGCAGGCTCGTATCGATTCTTTGACCGTCGCCCGTCGCCCACAGGACCCGCAGACCTGCAAGGATTCCTTGCACCGTGAACATTGCGGTGTGGTAGGACGTGTCGTTGATAGCGCGGTAGTTCGGACGACGCGGGTGCCAGCCTACCTGATCCCGCATTCGCCCAGACTTGGCGTTGACGACTCCGTCGCATGCCTTGAGATCCTTGTACGGTCCGTCCTGGCCAAACGCTGAGATCGAGAAGTACACCAGTCTCGGGTTTATCTGGGCGGCGTGCTTGTGTCCGAATCCCAACGCGTCCGCTTCGCCCGGACGGAAGCTTTCTACGAGCACATCGGCATCGACAATAAGTTGATCAAGATGAGCTTGACCTCGTTCGGACCTGAACTCGATCGCTACGCTCTTCTTACCGCGATTCCACAGCAGATATGCTGGATGCGACCACATCGGATCCGGTTCAGGCGGTTCGATCCGGATGACCTCGGCCCCGAAGTCGCAGAGGATCATGGTCGCCAGGGGCCCAGCCATCCCCTGCGTCAGGTCAAGGATTCGCACACCATCGAGCGCCGTCAGCACGGTCACGCTCCTTCGCTTCTCATGGGTTCATAAGCCCGCGGAACCGCCGATCTCAAGGAGCTGAGTGCGCCTGACATGTCGTCTTCGACCTTCGGGCCGCTCACCGTCCCGTCGGTGATCCAACGAGCCGCGATCGCCCTCGGTCCGAACCATCGCTCGGGCGGCCGACCCTCGGAGCTCCAACCGTGACCACCTTGCAGCGCAGTCGTTCACGCGCACTTCCATTCTCCTTATTGGCCACTGCAACGTGGGGCGGGCTGAGACTCGTGAGCGTATCGCTCGACCTCTAGCACGACAAGGCCTTGACAAGAGGTTGTCATGGGTGCCTGATGGAAGCAGTCAGATACCAGTTGGGGAGCCCGACCCGTCGGGGCCCGACAACTGAAACCACAGCGAGACAGGAGCCAGCCCCTTGAACGTCCGCATGATCGCGACAGGCCTCAACGCCCGAGGCGTTTCGACGATCGCCGTCGACGCCACCGTCTCGGAAGTGATGACGCTTCCGGACATTGCCGGGTGGACCTTCGCGACCGTCGCCAAGACGCAGGGTGACGCTAAGCTGAGCGCCGAGGCAGACTCGACACCGGTCGATGTGGGCGTTGCTCCTGGAGAGACGCAGTTCGGGTTGTGGACGCTTCCCCCTGTCGAGCAAGGACCGAACCCAGCGGGCATGCATGCAACGAACACGATTGATTACGTCATCGTGCTCAGCGGTGGTGTTTCGATGGTCATGGCTGACGGCACCGAAGTGGATCTCGATGCGGGAGATTGCGTCGTCCAGAACGGGACTCGGCATGAGTGGATCAATCGAAGCGGGCACGACTGCACCATGGCCGTGTTCACCGTGGGTGCCCCCCGCGCATGACTCGTGTCTTGGTCGGACAACACTTCAGGCCGACGGGAGCCGCGACGGGCGCCCGGCGCCAGAACCAGGCATGTGCGAGGGGCAGAGGAACCGGGCTGCGCGCCTGATCGACCTGGCGTCAGAGCAGCGGCCAAGCCGGCCTCTGTCTTTCACCGGGGCAGGTGATAGGCCGGGCTGACCTTGCCGGAACGTGATCGAGGTGCACCTGACCAGCAAGGATGCGATGTGTCTAGGACCGCGTCCGTGTGAGGTAGGTGCACCTCTTCCGTGCCGGCTACGCCAGGTGCAGTATGGGCTGACCGGCTGGAGTTCGTCGGCGACGACGACCGGTCGGTCGCCTCCGTCGGTGTTCTCCCGATCCGGTTGCTACCGCCACCGGATGCTCATCCGCGTCGACGGGGCGGGCTTCTCCCACGGCCTGCTCGAACACATCGCCTCCGGCGGCGAGAAACGCGGCCGGCGCTGGGAGTTCTCCGTCGGCTGGCCCCGCACCGACCGGAAGATGGACGCCATCGCGAAACTCCCGGCGGCGGCGTGGACCCCTGGCGATCGACCAGAGCGGCGACGTCGTTGAGAACGCCTACGTCGCCGAGCTGACCGGCCTGCTCGACCTGTCCGCCTGAACCGAGAAGATCCCCGGTCTGCGGATCCTGGTCCGCGACGAGCCGCTGCACCCGACATACCTCGCCCGCGCCACCGACCAGGAGAAACAGACGGGCCGGCGCTACCAGCTGATCGCCATCAACCCCCGCGTCGGCCAGCTCGCTTGGCTGGATGCCCGTCACCGCTCCCACGTCCACGTAGAGAACGACGTCAAACAGGGCAAGGCGATCGGGCTGACCGCTGGCCGTCCCGCCACTGGACGATCAACAAGGCCTGGACCCAGATCGTGCTACTGGCCGCCAACCTGCTCGCCGCCTACCGCTACCTGGCTCTCACCCCCCAACGGCCTGCGCGACGCCTCGGTCAAGCTCCTGCGCTTCCGCCTGTTCGACCTGCCCGCCCGACTCACCCGCGGCCAGCGCAAACGCTGACTACATTTACGCGCCGACTGGCCCTGGATCGACGCCGTCATCGGCACCTGGACCCGGGTCAAGGCCCTGCCCACCGTGACCTGACACCCCGCCCCGTCCCCGCGACCAGTCGAGGGACCTCCGGGCCGTGGACCGGCCCACCCACCGCGGTACCTCACTCAGAGAAACCGCGGCAGGGCTATGAGAGAAACCGTCGTCACGACGCCTGCCCACAGCGAGCAATCGTTCTATTGACGTCGCAGACAAGGTGTTCTACAGTTTGTCAACTTGTTGATGATCGCGTCGCCAACCACGCGCGCTCGGCCGCCTGGCCGCTGCGGGGTGAGGCCCCCGGTCAGCCGCAAGGTCCACGAGACTTCTTAAACGGCGGCGAGTGCCCGCGCCTGAGCGACAGTCGTCCTCTCACACGAAACAGTACGCCGGGAGTTGCGCATGAAGATCACAGAAATTCCGCCGCTACGTGAGTCGAACGACGCCTTGAACCACCGCGATCTGCTCGACCAACGGTGGGCTGACGATGGGTACTTGTTCTTCCGGAACGTTGTTGGTTCGTCTGCGATTGCAGCGCTGCGAACCGAATACATGGCTCGACTGAAGGACCAAGACTTGGTTGCGGCCGTTGATGCGTCGCCAGTGTGGACGGGCACACCGTCGGCAGGGCCGAAGCCGATCGAGCGCATGGACGAGCAGCATTGGCGGAATCTCGTCAGCGACCCGAGCTTTTCTGCGGTCATATCGGCGGTCCTCGGCGAGCCCCCGAATTGGATTCCCATTGTCTCGTACCGCGCCAAAGTTCCGGTGACAACTTCCTCGCCTAACACCTTCCACAACCGACACCAGGACGGATACTTCAACGCAGGCATCGACTTCCGCATCTGCTGGGTGCCGCTGATGGACATCGACTCCAGTCTTGGCGGTCTCGCCATCGCCCCCGGCACGCACAAGAGGGGGCCGCTTCACAATGACGACGCGCCGCCTACCTATGACATTCCGAGCGGTGCGATCGCAGATAGTCAGTGGCGCAGATCGGACTATCGTGCCGGCGATGTGCTGATGTTCCACAATCTGGTCGCGCACGCAGCGCTCGACAACGTGTCCGACAAACTGCGGCTCTCGATCGATGTGCGTGCTGTTCCTGCCTCCTCGCCGCAGCCCATCATCGGCAAGGTAACGGCCTTTGCCGATCAGCTCGTGCACGTACAAACAACGGACGGTTCCGTGACCCGCGTTCCATTAAGCAACGAGACCTACGTCCGTGGCATCGGCAACGCCAGACTGCAGCGAGACGAGTGGGCATCGGTTCTCTATCCGGGGAACCGGATTGTCGTCGCAGTGGACGGCTCAGGAGACCCCATCGTGGTGCGGTCCGCCGTATAGGGCGCAGCTGCTTCAGGGCGGCCTCCCGGAAGCAACTGTCAACAGCCTGCAACGTCCGCGGCGACACAGGCTTCAAACCGAGACAACTTCGTCTCAGAACTTTTCGAGGTGACTGAGTGCGATACATCGTGGCCGAGACCCCCATGACCGAACTGGCTCCCGGGATACAACTCTCGGAGATCGCGCCAGGCGGAAAGCAAGGGCCAAACGGTGAAGTGCTCCTGCCGACTCGCGGCGGGCAAGTCTGGATAGAATCCTGGTTGCTCGGCAGCGAAGCCGACCCCTTCCGGCTGACGGTTCCCGACGTCCGCATGCCCGCGAATCAATACTGGCCTATGCATTGGCATGACTGCTGGATCGCCATCGTTGTCCTCGATGGCGAATGCCTGGTTGGCGACACCTGGCTCGAACCCGGTCACGTTCTCATCGCGCCAGCAGGCTTGGAGTACGGGCCGCTCGTCAGTGGGCCGACCGGCTGTCAGCTCTTCGAGATCTTTGCGAAGGACCATCTGTCGTTGGGCGGCTATGGCCCCGAGTACCATGATCATCCGACGCTGCAGGATACGGCGGCGGATGGAACCAGCATGTTTCAGTTTCTGCCCCGCACCGCCGAGAACGAGCGCAACCGCACTAGTCAGACGCTTCCACTCGCCGCTGACGCCCGGTTGGTCCTGAATCGTCTGGGCGGAGGCAATCGCTGGACCCTAGGAGACCCGGATGATCCTGATTGCGGGCTCGTCGACGATGTGCTTCTCCAGCCCGGCGAGGAATTCGCGAGACGCACCAGCGATGAATGGCGGGCGCTCTTCCTGCTCGAGGGGACTGTCTTATTCGGGGACCGTCCATTAGCCGAACGGAGCGTGTTGATGGTCGCCCCGGGAGCGACGCTTCCTCGGGTTCAGCCGGGCACCTCAGGCGCGCACCTGCTGGAAGTGACACGTGGCGCCACCGGCTCTGCTTAGGCGATTGTGAAGCCGGAGGCCAACATCGCGGCGCCGAGGCGTACTGTCGGTGGTGCTCACCGCTGGTCAGGTCAACACCGAGCGGTACAAGCACCGCAACGTCGTCGAACGGTTCTTCAACCGGCTCAAACAGTGGCGCGCGCTCGCGACCCGCTACACCAAGCGCGCCCACTACTTCCGCAACGAGATCACGATCGCCGCGATCTTCACCTGGCTCAATGATCCACGAGAAGCTGCCTACGCCGCTCGCGCCGCTCAGGCCGTCATCATACCGATGCGATCAATTAGCTGTCCAGCTGATCGCGCAGGTGACTGCGACGACCGCTCGGGGGCTGTTTCATCGCGGGGCTGCGACAAAGTCGTGATCGGCGTGTCGGCTGGCATCTTGGGTCGGTGTCGGCTAAAGACGGCGGGGCGGGAACGGGCCCGACAATGGGCGGACGCGGTGCCCGCGGGGTAACCGAGGTTCCTACATCATGATCGTCTAAAAGTGGGGCCGTGTCCGTGCCCTCGGTGTCGCCTATTCGCGTTCGGGAAAGCCAACGGGCCCTGTTGGTGGGCCAGGCCGTCGGGCTGGCTGCAGCGCTGCTCGACGTGCTGGGCGCGGTGCGCGACCGGCGGTGGGCGCAGGGACGTCGCTATGGGCTGGCGTCGGTGCTGGCACTGTGGTTCGCCGGTGTTCTGGCTGGTCAGCAGACGTTCACCGCGCGGTCTGGGAGTGGGCGGCGGTTGTCCAGTGTCGGTTCGGCGGGGCGCCCCCAAGGTGCTCCGCTCGGAACGCACCCACGCTAACGTGACGTCAACATCGCCCCCGGAGCCCATGCAAGACGGTGAAGCGGCTCTGGACCCAGCGCGGCTGCGGTGGGGGAGAACGGCTTAGGTATGAGAAGCTCGCTTCCACAGGGGCGTGGCCCGTCGAAACCTCAAAACGGTGTGACGACGGGGCAGGCCCTCGGCGAGGTAGCTCATCGTGTTGATCGGTTGCAGACGGTAGCGAGGAGTGGCAGGGCTCTGTAGCAGTCGGCGGCGATGTGTTCGAGGGCGTCTTTAATCTTCCTGGTGCCCTTGAGGCGGATCACACCGATGGCCAGGTTTCGGAAACTCGCGAGGGCATGGTTGGTGTTCCCCGGGTAGGTTGGGTTGCATCCTCCGGCCAAGCGGTATCGCGGGTGTGTGGATTTCGTTGTCGATGCCCCAGTGCCCCAGTGCCCCGGACGTGGGCGTGGAGATATGCGGCGGTCGCGTTCCCGTTGGATGTGGTGGCGAGTATGAGGTCGTGTTCACGGCTGATACATTTTCCGATGAGGTCGAACTCGTCACGGCGGATTACGCTGGCCGTGGCGGCCTGTGGAAAATCGATCCCTTCGGCTGCCTTGGCCCAAGTCCTCCAGTTCTTGATCCTCCCGCGGCCGCGTTCCTCGACCTAGTGGTGCGGCGCTTCCTGGAGAAACGGAAGGACCAGCTCGAAGATCTTCCTTTCCAAAGTCGGCTGGTTTCGTTTAATGGTAAAGATGTAGTCCATCCCGGCTTTCACGAGAAGTTCGGCGGTGGCGTGCTGGGCGTGGACGGTGTCGCGGGTCACCACCGGCCTGCCAGGAATGTCCGGGAGTTTCCCGACCAGTTCTTCGACCTGGGTGAACTCGTTTGTGTCCTCCGGGACCCGGACCTGTGCGACGACGACGCCCTCGCCGTGGAGCATCGCGGAGAGCAGCCTGACCTGGGTGTCATCGCCGGACCAGGCGCCGCGCAGGACCTTGCCGTCGGTCGTGAGGGCAACCTGAGCACGGGCGGCCCGCGCGCACAGCCACGCACCGAGGGCCGCGCCAAGAGTGTCCACATCGATCTTCCTCGGGAGCGTGCGGTCCGTCTTTTCCGAAGGCGCGCCGCAGTTCCGTGGAAATGGTCAAGTGGCGCCCCTAGTCGGGCGAGCCGAGGCTGTGGGAGGTCGGCGGCCCGACGGTGGAGCTCGCGCAGGCATTCGCGCCGGTCAGCGTCGCGACAAGTACCATGGCCAGAACGAAAGAAAGACCTGTAGATCTTTCCCCGCCTGGGCCGCGGATCGGGAATCTCTCCCAGCATTCCCAGGATAATTGTGAATTCACAGCGCTCGACGTCGAACGGGACGGTGGACATGCCGGGGCCAGGCTGGCATGATGACACGTTGTGGCTTTCTGTTCGTGTCGACAATGGCGGTTGGCGCTTTTATTGTCCGAACAGGAGGTCACTTCTCTCACAACGATGGTACCAAATTCTGCCATCGCATTACTCGCCGTTAATCAAACCCATCGAGACGCCCTGCCCCGATCGCGCCAGGTGTTCAGCGACGAGCGGGCGAAAGGCTACTCCGGTCTGCCTGGTGAGTTGCTGACCGCGCGCATTGCCGAAACCACGCTGCGTGGCTCCCAGCCTCGCGGGAGCCATCGACGTCACCACATCACGTAGTCGATCAATATCGGTGTGCTACCTCGCCACAGCCCTGCGACGGGGGCTGGCAAGACCGCTTGTCATTAACTTGACGCCGGAATATGTTGTGGCGATGCCCAGGTCGGGTCCCAAGCTGACGAACAGGAGGCGATCGGTGTCCGGACACGATGTTGATCTCGACGCTGTCAGGGCGCGGTATCGGGCGGAGCGCGACAAGCGCCTTCGGGGCATCCTCGCTGACAAGGCGAGCGTACCGCTCAACGCGCTCCCGGAGTTGGCTCAAGATCAGGCCGCGGAGCCGGAGGACGGCCGACCCGCAGTTCGTGACGTCGTCGATGTCGTCGTCGTCGGCGGCGGAATCGGCGGGCTCACTGCGGCCGCACGCCTGCGGGAGGCCGGCGTCGAGCGCGTGCGTGTGATCGACAACGGAGCCGACTTCGGAGGGGTCTGGTACTGGAACCGCTACCCCGGGGCTCAGTGCGACGTCGAGTCGTACATCTACCTGCCGATGCTCGAGGAAGTGGGTTACGTACCGGGGGAGAAGTACGCCCACCAACCCGAGATCTTCTACTTCCTGCGGAAGCTCGCTCAGAAGTACGGGCTGTACGAGCACGCGTTGCTGCAGACCACCGTCACAGGGGCTCGCTGGGACTCGCGTGAGCACGCGTGGATCGTCACCACTAACCGAGGCGACGAAGTCCGCACGTCCCTGTTGGTGCTGGCCTCGGGCGACTTCAGCCAGCCCAAGCTGCCGGGTATTCCGGGCATCCACGATTTCCAGGGCAAGATGTTCCACACCAGCCGCTGGGATTACGAGTACACCGGGGGAGACGGCAACGGTGGCCTGACCAAGTTAGCTGACGTGCGGGTGGCCCTGATCGGTACAGGGGCCACCGCTGTCCAGGTGACACCTAACTTGGCCGAGTACGCCAAGGAGCTCTTGGTCTTCCAGCGGACGCCGACCACCATCTTCGCCCGTGACAATCAGCCGACTGATCCCGAATGGGCCGCTGCCTTGAAGCCGGGATGGCAGCGGGAGCGGATCAGGAACTTCGGGGAGGTCGTGTCGGGGCGTCCGACGGAGGTGGACCTCGTCTCGGACAACTGGACGAAGGAGTTCGCGTCTCTCTCGGGTGCGGGTTCGGGCAACCTGGGCCGCGAGACGGCCGAGGGGCCGACTCCCGAGGAGCAGGAACTCGCCGACTTCCGCGTGATGCAGCGGGTCCGTGACCGGATCGACCAGATCGTCGATGAGAAGGACGTCGCGGAGTCGCTCAAGCCGTACTTCCGGCTCCACTGCAGGCGGCCGACGTTCCATGACCAGTACCTGGCGGCGTTCAACCGGCCCAACGTCACTCTGGTCGACACCGACGGGGCAGGCGTCTCCCAGGTCACGCCGAACGGGCTGGTGGCGGGCGGCGTCGAGTACCCCGTCGACTGCATTGTGTTCGCTACGGGGTTTGACACCCTGTCGCCGTATGCGGAGAAGTTGGGGTTCGAAGTCATCGGCTCGGGCGGCTTGAGGCTGCGCGACAAGTGGAATAACAACATCTCGAGCCTCCACGGCCTGCAGACGCATGGCTTCCCGAACTGCTTCATGCTCGGCTACACGCAGACTGCGCTGAGCGTGAACTTCTCGCAGACGCTCCAGGAGCAGGTCGACCACCTCACCCACATCGTGCGCCACTTCTTCGACAGCGGTGCGTCCGAGATCGAGGTGACTGAGGCTGCCGAGATCGCGTGGCAGGCGCGGATGCAGAAGGCCGCGTCCTACAATGAGGAATTCTGGCTCGCCTGCCCGCCCACTCGCTTCAGCAACGCAAACGTCGCCGACGACAGGCCCAATAGATACCAGTTGGTGTACGGCGGCAGCGCGTCGGAGTTCTTCGATATCCTGCGGGACTGGCGCGAGGCCGGCACGTTCGAGGGCGTCGAGTTCCGGTAAGGCGCCGGCGCGGCGGAACCCCCGGGCGGGCGCCGCAACGAACGGTCGGGGCCGACTGGGAACGCGGACTTGAGGAGCGATGTACGTGAGGGCACACAGCTGTGGTCTCCGGTAGGACGGCGATAGTCGGGCTGGGAGTCACCGACATGACACGGCGTCGCTATGACGTCAGTGCGGTGGACCTCGCTGCGGAGGCTGTGAAGCTCGCGCTGGAGGACTGCCAGCTGGCGAAGTCGAAGATCGACGGGCTGCTCGTCAACGGCAACATGATGTCGTCGGAAGTCCGGAACAACCTGCAGGACGCCCTGGGGCTGGAAGACCTCACGTTCCTCAACACGATGTCGGCGGGAGGCGCGACGGCCGGGACGATGGTGCAGTACGCGTCGTTCGCCATCGAGGCCGGCCTGGCGTCGGTCGTCGCCCTCGTGTTCGCGGACGCGCCCTTGCGTCGGGAGACCTCGATCGCGAACTCCCGATACGGGGTGCCGGTGGGGCCCGCACCGGGGCTGGAGGGACTCGGCCGTACCTATGGTGACCGAGGGCAGGCGGCGATCCGCTACGCCTTGGCCGCCAGTCGCCACATGCATCTGTTCGGTACGACGAGCGAACAGCTGGGAGCTATTGCGGTGGCTCAGCGGCAGTGGGCTTCGCTCAGTCCCTTGGCCCAGAAGAGGGAGCCGATCACGATCGAGGACCATCAGTCATCGAGGATGATCGCCGAGCCTTTCCGGCTGCTGGATTGCTGTCTGACCTCCAACGGTGCCGTGGCCGTGATCATGACGTCTGCGGACACGGCTAAGGACGGTCCCCGCCCGCCCGTCTTCGTCCGCGGGGTGGGACAGGGGCACCCGGGCGAGCCCGTTCGGCCCGGTCGCGACCACGGGATCCGCACCGGTGCCGTCGCTGCGGGCCGGCAGGCGCTGCGGCAAGCCGAGATCGGCCTCGAGGACGTCGACGTCCTGCAGATCTACGACAGTTTCACCTACACGGTTCTCGTGACCCTCGAGGACTACGGGTTTTGTCCGAAGGGCGAGGGTGGGCCGTTCGTCGCAGACGGGCGCCTCGCAGTTGGCGGCTCCTTGCCCTGCAACACGGGAGGCGGCCAGTTGTCCGGCTACTACGCCTGGGGCTTCACGCCCTTGTCCGAAGGAATCATCCAAGCCCGCGGTGCTGCTGGCGAGCGGCAGGTCGCCCAGTGCGATCACGTCATGGTCAGTGGGAGCGGTGGCTTCCTGAACTACCATTCCACGGTGATCCTCAGTCCCCTCGAAGGGCCTGGACGGTCGGTGGCCCACCATGCGTGACGACCAGCTGTCCGCACGGCCCTCGCCGGTGCCGGATCCTGAGTCGGAGCCGTTCTTCGAGGCCGCCGGCCGCTCAGAACTGCTTTTGCGCCACTGTCCGTCGTGTGGTGCCTGGGCCTGGCCCGTGCCACGACTCGCTACCTGCCAGAACTGCTTGGAGCATGGCCTGGAGTGGGCCGGGGCCTCCGGTGCCGGCGTGGTCCATGCGGTGACCCGCGTGCACTACGTGCCTGCGGATGACGATCCGAGCTGGGCTCCCTTCGTGCTAGGTGTGGTGGAGCTCGACGAGGGCGTTCGTACACAGATCGTCGGTCTCCTGGCCCGCGAGGGCGGTGACGTCAGGGTCGGAGATCCCGTTCGGGCGGTCTTCTCGCCCACGCGCGACGACGTGTACGTTCCGTGGTTCGAGGTGCTGGGGCCGGGTCCGGCAGGGCGCGAGCGTTGAGCCGCTAGCGACACGTCGCCGCGGGCTCTGTCGTCCGAACCTCGGGCGGCGAGCTGGTCCGGCGCAGGGGCTGGGAGAGTCCACACCGAGTTGGGCGACGGGCAGCGGCGTCCGACACACGAGGAGCAGCAAGTGAATCGGGAAGCGCAGGCCGATGCAGGTGGCTTTCTCGCCGGTGTCCGAGTCCTGGAACTCGCAGACGAACTCGGCGAGTACTGCGGAAAGGTCCTCGCCGGGCTGGGGGCGGATGTCATCAAGGTGGAGCCCCTGGGCGGAGAGGTCACCCGGTCGTACGGCCCGTTCGCGGGCGACGATCCGCACCCGGACAAGAGCCTGTACTTCTGGCACTACAACTTCGGCAAACGCGGGGTCACCGTCGACCTTGAATCCGAGCATGGCCGTGACCAGCTGGCCCGCCTCATCAAGACCGCGGACGTCGTGCTGGAGACCCGCCCCCGCCGCTACCTCGAGGAGCGCGGGCTTGGTTACGACGCCATGTCGAAGATCAACGCGGGTGTGATCTACGCGCGCATCACGCCGTTCGGCGACGACGGGCCCTGGGCGGACTACCGGGGCAGTGACCTGGTGCACCTGGCGCTGGGGGGAGTGGTCATGAACTGTGGCTACGACCCGACGCCCACGGGGGAGTACGACCTCCCTCCTGTGGCGCCGCAGATGTGGCAGTCGTACCACATCGCCGGCGAGACGACGGCGATGTCCATCGTCGCGGCACTGTGCTACCGGCTCCAGACGGGCCGGGGGCAGGCGCTGTCCACCGCGGTGCACGACGTCGTCGCCAAGAACACCGAGACCGACCTGCCGGACTGGGTCTACCGGCGCGCGCCGCACTACCGGGCCACCTGCAGGCACTCGTTCCCGAGCAATAGCAGTGCATCGGCGCAGAACCTCCCGGCGACTCCCGGCATCGTGATGTCCAAGGACGGGAGGTGGGTGCTTCCGTACCAGTCCTACCTCCCCGGGGTCGGCTCCCCCCTGGGTGGGCTGCTGACGATGCTCGCCGAGCACGGTTATGGGGAGGAAGTGTCGGGGAAGGAGTTCGAGGACCCCGACTACGTGCGCCAAGCGGCCGGGATCCGGCGCACGAACGCGATCGTCAGCAGGCTCGTGGGGGGCTACACCTTCGACAGGCACCTGTGGCTCGAGGCCCAGGAACGGGGCCTGCCTTGGGCCCCGGTGCGCAAGCCCGAGGAGAACGCGGACGACCGGCACTGGGCGCAGCGGGGCTCGTTCGTCCGGCTGCCGGACCGGGAGTCGGGCCGCATGATCACCCATATCGGGGCCAAGTGGGTCTCGCCGGACGTGCCCTGGCGATGCGGACCCCAGGCGCCCCTCCTGGGTGAGCACAACGACGAGGTCATCCAGCACCCCGAGGACCGCCCGCGGTTCCCCGACCTGGTGGACACGACCCGGCACGACGCGCGGGGTTCGGACGCGAGTCGCTGGGGCAAGCCTTGGGCTCTGGGCGGCGTGCGGGTCGTGGACCTGGGGTGGATCCTGGCCAGCGCCGGAGGGGGCCGTTTCCTCGCGGCGCTCGGTGCGGAGGTCATCAAAGTCGAGCACTCGTCGAAGATCGACATGCAGCGCATCGGTGGTGGATTCGTCCCCGAGGGCCTGCGGGCCGAGCGGGACGCCGCGACCGAGCCCGTGCCGTCCAAGCCCACGTCGGGTCTGAACCGCACCGGCGGGTTCATGGAGAACAACACCGGCAAGCGGGCGATCAGCCTCAACCTCAAGAGCGAACGCGGTCGGGAGATCCTCAAGAAGCTCATCGCCGAGGCAGACGTCCTCGTGGAGGGATACTCGCCGGGCACCATGGAGCGGATGGGCCTGGGCTACGACGTGCTGCGCGCGCTGAATCCGCGGCTCGTCTACGTCCAGCAGTCCGGCATGGGACAGGTCGGTGTCTACGGACGCCTCAAGAGCTTCGGTCCGACAGCTCAGGCGATGTCCGGCCTCAGCGAGATGTCGGGGCTCCCCGAGCCCGCACCGCCTGCCGGTATCGGGTACTCGTACCTGGACTGGTTCGGCGCCTACCAGATCGCGTTGGCGATGACCGCCGGATTGTTCCGGCAGAAGACGACCGGGCGAGGGTGCTGGATCGACTCGTCGCAGGTCGAAGCCGGCATATACCTTTCCGGTACAGCGGTTCTCGACCATTCGGTGAATGGCCGGAGCTGGAGTCGATACGGCAATCGTTCGCCGTACAAAGTGGCCGGCCCACACGGGATCTACCGCGTGCGCGGGGTCGACCGGTGGATAGCGATCGCGGCGTTCGACCAGGCCGACTGGATCCAGGTCATCCGAGTCCTCGGCGCGCACGAGCTGGCCGATGACGAGCGATTCGCGACTCTGCCGTTGCGAATGGCCAACGCTGATCTCCTCGACGCAGCCATCAACGGCGAGACGCAGAAGTGGGACGGTGTGGAGCTCATGACCGCACTGCAGTCCGCCGGCGTTGCAGCGGGGATCTGCGAGTCGACCGAGGACAGGTGCGAGTGGGATCCGCAGTTGCGCCATCTCCAGTGGCTCGTGGAGTTCCAGCAGACCGAGATCGGGTCCTGGCGGGCGAAGACCCCTCCGACTCGGTTCAGCCACACGCCGCCGTACCAGGGCGGCCTCCCGGATCGGCACGGCCCGAACTACGGAGAGGACAACGACTACGTGTATCGGGAGATCCTCCGGATGAGCAGCGAGGAGATAGACAACCTGGTGCGCGACGGCGTCATCTGACGCGACTCCGGGCAGCGGGCTCCTCAACCCTTGGCGCGACCCGACCGCACCCCGCCCGTTCGGCAACAGCTGGCCGGCGCATCGTCGTGCCCTCAGTAGACCGTGGAGCCCTCGGGGCATAGACCGCCGACCTCAGTTCATCGCGAGTCAGTCACTTTACGGCACGTTGCCAATAATCTGACGCCAAGATCTGACTATCGTGGCCCCTTGCATCGGTAGCATGTGGTCTCGATTGCGTGGCGCCTGCAGCCACCTGCGCCGTGGGCGCGGTGCTCGCCAGCGGCGTCGAAAGGATCATTTGAGCGGGGCTGACGCGAACCCCCTCGCCGAATCCGCGCCGTCGGTCAGGGGGAGGGGTGAACCACCGAGACGCGCGTGGGCGGCTGTACACGATCGTCAGGACGCGCCAGGCATGACCGGATCGTCCCGTCGCCGTCTTCCAGGAGACCCGGAACAACGTCGGCCTCCGATCAGAATCTGACGTTTGATTATGAGAGACGTCACCTGTTATCGTCCCAGCCGGAGGCTTCGCTGTGAAGGTCGTCAGCCGTGGAGAGGCACAGGGATGAACCAGTACCTGGAGAACTACAGGGCGTGCATGGCAACCATCAAGGCCATGCACGATGCGGAACAGGACCCGCGCCGCAAGGCCATCGCCGCGAACTACCAGCGTCATGTGGCGCTCGAACTAGCGGGCCAGGGCGACAAGGTCCTGCAGCCCGACATGACGGTGGACGAACCGGTCTACCGCGTGAAGATGGGGTCGGACGTGACCACGTTCGACGGCATGGACAGGGTGAAGGTCTTCTACGAAGGTGTGAACCGAGGCGTGCAAACCTTCCAGGATCAGACCTGCTGGGTGAACGACTGGGGGATCGCCTCGTACTACACGGCCGTTCTGTTCAAGACGGGCGAGCAGCTGGCGTTAGAAGGAGTCGACGTCGGCAAGGCGGACGACACCATGTACGCCCAGCACCTGCCGATGGCGATGTTCTGGAAGTTTGACGAGCGTCCGCGGCTGATCGGTGAGCACGTGTTCCTTGTGGGTGACCCCGAGTGTCACGAACTCAAGGAAGGCGAGATGTTCGAGATCGATGAGCTTCACGAGGTCGCGAAGTCGTTCCTCTGAACCAAGCGTCTGCCTGAAGCGTCACGGGCTTGACGCCGCCTCCTGGTGAGTCCAGGAGGCGGCGCCGTGCTCAAGCGGTGCCTGTGCGAGTTCTGGAGCGGGCCGTTCGGATGGTTCTCGATTAGCACAGTGGCCTAACAATGCCGAGTGTGCAGCAGCGGAAAGTAGGAGCGATGTTTGGAACCTGACGTCGCACTATCGTATCGTGAGCTTGCCGCCCAGGCGCCGGACCGGAGACCCTCGATGGCTGGACGAGCGGTATCGCCCTGGGCGAACCCGCGAACAGGCCGATGACCCGACCGGCGGCCTCCCGGAACAGGTCCAAGGTCGAGGTGCGTCGGACCGTGATCTGGAGCCATCCTAACGTCGACAGCTATATCAAGACCCGAGTGGGCGCATCATCGCCAATCGCCCGTGGTCGGCTGTCGAGTTCTTCGAGCTGATGACTGAGGTCGACCGCTCGGAGTTCACGTTCTCCTGAGTCGTCCCGATGCACCCGAGACCCATGGCCGACATGCTCACGGGGCGTACGTGTCGCTGCCCTCGGTGGATCGAGTCGTCCCCGCGGCTCCTCCGGTATCGCCTGTGCAAGACATCCGACCGTATCGAGACCCAGGAGACGCACGTGTTCGAGATCTGGAACGCCATGCTCGCTGACCAGCTCGACGCCGTCGCGGGCCTGGACGTGCCAGAGTCCTACCGCGCCGTGCTGGTGCGCAAGGACGAGCAGGACGCGTCATAGGAACTCGGTCCCACCCTCAGCTGGCCGGTCGACCAGGACTGAGGGTGGGACCGTCGGCCAGCCCGCGAGAGCACTCGCGCCGGATGGACGCGGTGGCGGCACCTCTGTATTGCGCAAAACCGTGGGTGCCGCGATCCACACCTCAGTCCAGACCTCAGCTGTCGGAGGTCCGCGGCCAGTTGTAGACCCTCCGCGCGTTCAGCTCCACGATCTTGCGTGCCTCCTCGTCCGGCACGTTGGCGAGGGAAGCCGCGAGCATCTTGCGGGTGTGCGGCCAGTTGCTGTCGGAGTGCGGGTAGTCGCTCTCGAACATGATCTGGTCCACCCCGATCCGATGGCGGGCCTCGATACCGGCGTCGTCGTAGATGAAGCAGCCGAAGATGTGGTCCTTGAACAACTCCGACGGCGGGATCTCTCGGTTGATGTCGTTGTACCAGCGGTGCCGGTCCCACACGTAGTCGATGCGCTCCAGCAGGTAGGGCATCCACCCGATTCCGCCCTCGGAGAGCGCGAACCGCAGCTTGGGGAACTTGTGGAACATCCGCGAGGTCAGCATCTGGGTCATGGCGAACGCCGAGTTCAGGCCCATGACGGTGATGCGGTTGATGTTGACGCCCCCGCCGTGCCCGCCCTCCGGCGGAATCATGTCGGACGCGCCCGTGCTACCGAAGTGGACCGAGATCGCCATGTTCGCCTCCTCCGTGGCGGCGAACAGCGGATCCCAGTGGTCGGTATGGTAGGAGGGGAAACCGCGCATGTGCGGAAGCTCGAGGAAGGAGTAGCTTCGGGCTCCCTTCTCGGCGGTCCGGTGCAGCTCCTTGACCGACGCGTCGATGTCCCAGTACGGCAGGATGACCATCGGGATCTGACGGCCGGGCACGGCGGCGCACCACTCGTCCAGGATCCAGTCGTTGTAGGCCCTGGTGCACGCCAAGGCCAGCTCCATGTCGGTGGACTCCTCGAACACGCGACCGGCGAAACCGGGCATGTTCGGGAAGGCGACCTCGGCCCAGACACCCTCGATGTCCATGTCCTTGACCCGCTCGTGGATGTCGTGACACCCGGGCCGCATGTCGTCGTACGTCCGCGGCTCGAGGCCGAACTCCTCGCGCGGCTTGCCCGCTACCGCGTTCAGTGCGAAGTTGCCGGCCTTCTTGCCCTCGTAGATCCACCAATCGCTGCCGTCGTCCATGCGCTCGATGCGCGGGATCGCGTCTCCGAACTTCGAGGGAACCCGGTCCAGCCACACCCGGGGGTGCTCGATGACATGATCGTCAACGGAAATGATCTGTGCGTCGTCTGGTAACGGCATTGTCAACCTCATCTCTCGCGGTTCAGGGTCGTCTCGGTATGCAATAGGGATGGGTATCGATGTTGGCCTGGCTGACGACGGGTGCACCCTCTCCCGTGTTCCGGTCGCACCGGTCGGTCCAGGCAACTGCCTGTCAATCCGAGGACGGCAGCGGTGCGGCATCCTTCATCGCCATCGGCTCCCCGGAGACGGAGAGCGGGCCGGTACCCGCCCTGGTGCAGAGGACCTCGATGCCGAACGTCTGATTGACGTACCGCTTGCCGAGCTGGATATCGGGGACGCTCGCGGTCGAGGCCGGGGGAGAAATGGGGAGAGTGGAGGAATGCTGTGGCTCCATCAGCTCGCCACCGCATTCGAGTCCGACCTCCGCTTTGGGTGGCCGGACGACCACGAGCTCGACGCCTCCGCTGTTGCTGCGCCAGCGAGAGCCCACAATCATCGGCATTGCGCACATCACCTTCCTCGAACGACGAGCGCCGGTGAAGTCCCATGGCCGGCTCGCCCGCCAGGGCGCGGCACATCGTTCACCCACTGTCGAGAGCACCTTCTGACGCCGCACATGGGTGGAACCGACGACCCGTGTGTGAACCGGCCTGCAATCCAAACCGCCGCGGGCCTGCGCATCGACTCGTCCATGGACTGCGCTCACTCCTCTCCCCGTCGGAGGTGAGGCCCTTGCGGGCACCCGGTCCGGATGGGGGTCTGCCACCGGTGCGCACCCTCATCGAACTTATCCGTACCCAGTTCAGAAAACAAGCCCTCGGTCGTGGCCTCCGGGCTCGTCTCCCGGCGACCACGCCCCCGAGTTCGCAGTCAGTGGTCACACGAACGCAGTGATCACGGTGTTGACCTGCGGAAACGCGTGTAGGGCCGGCTGGGGACGAGCTCGCGCCACAGCTCGTCGAGCAGCCGGGCATCAGTGACCTCCATCGGCCCCGCCCCGGCGGCCAGTCCCGCCTCACCGCGGCCCGCAGACTCGTCGGAGCCGACGCCGAAGTGCCCCCGGATCGACGCGGCCAGTTTGCCGGGAGCTGATGGAATGGGTCCTGCCGCGCGAGTTGGTCGCTCCCCGTAGGGTGGGCCACGCAGCAGCGACTACCGAAGAGGGCTTGACCATTGCCTCCAGGACCAGGGCGTCCCCGGGCCACCACGCCCGAGAGAGTTCTCGAGATCGCGCAGGAGCTCTTCCGGACTCGCGGCTACGCCGAGACCTCCATGGCCCAGATCGCCGAGGCGGCTGGTGTCAGCCGTACCACCCTGTTCAGCTACTTCAGCGCGAAGAGCGACCTGATGTGGCGGGACTTTGACCTGAACTTCGAGGCCTTGGCCCGATCGCTCGAGTGCCGGCCGCTCGACGAGGAGATTGCGACGTCCGTCCTCGCGGCCCTTGTTGAGGTGCAGACCATGGGGCCTGAACGACGGGCCGTCGTTGCCCGTCGTTGGGAGCTGATCGACAAGACTCCCGATCTGCGTATCGCCTCCGCCGAGCGGACCGCACATTACGCCGAACTGCTCGCGCAGTTCATCGCCGTCCGCCGGGGGGAGACCGCAAGGGCGGCCTTCCTCCCCCAGGTCGTGGGGCACGCTGCGCTCTCCGCGTCAGTGGCGGCCAGCCGGTGCTGGGCGGTCAGTGAGGTCGGGGAACCTCTTGCCGACTGGATACAGCGCGCTCTCCGCCCTCTCCTCGACGGATACCGCGCCCCTCTCGAGGACGGACGTCGCATCCGTCCGACGCCTGACGACGGACGCACCTCGGCCCCCTCACGCTGATGCGGGACGCCGCCGTCCCGGGCCGGACCGGGCCGAACTGGGCTTCGATCGGGTTGGCCCAGGAGGCGTAGGTCGGGTCAGGCACAGGTGCGCGTCGTTGCACGAGGAACGCCTCGTCCTTAAGGGCTGATCCGGCGGGACGGCCACCCGCCGGCCGCCTGCCTTCTTCGTCGGTCAGCCGCCGTGCTCGCACGGGTTGCGCCATGATGTCCACCTCCCAGTACCGTTCACACATCGGTACCGACAGTGCACGCCCGGTCACCTGGCGGCCGCAACCCGATCACCACACCCCTCCCCAGCCAACGTAGGCGGTCAGTGCACTAGACGCAAAGATGACGCCGCGTTACAGTCCTGCGGGCCAAGCGTCTGATTGATGAGGCGACCGGAGGGGCTGAGGCAGCTCCTGCGTCATTCGTAATGAGGGGAGTTTCCTGTGCCGAAGACGCACTTAGCGCCGTCGAAACGGAGAGTCATCTGGTCGATCCGGTCGTCCGGGCGGCTTACCTCGGCTCGGAGGGCACAGCGATAGCCGAATTGGAGCGCGAGGCGCAACCGGAGGTGGCTACGACAAGGTTGCCGTTCTGCGCGAGGTCCACCTTGCGGTACAGCCCGGCCAGGTGGTTGCCCTGCTCGGCCCGAACGGCACCGGCAAGATCAGCACTCCGTCCTGGGTGAAGCGGTCGCACTACGAGCCCGCCTACGAGGCCTTCCCGATCCTGCGCGACCGACGTGAACAGTTCGCCGGTACGCTGTCTGGAGGCCAGCAGCAGATGCTCGCCCTGGCCCGGGCCGTCCTCGCGGACGCCTCAGTGGTCATGGTCGACGAGGTGTCCATCGGTCTGGCGCCCGTCATGGTCGACGTCATCTTCGAGGCTCTCCACGCCCTCGCGGAACGCGGGATCGCCTTGCTTGTCGTCGAACAGTATGTGGATCGTGCCCTCGCGATGGCCGACTCGGTCTATCTGATCAAGAAGGGCGAGGTTCGACACGCCGGGCACCCTTCCGGACTGAGCGCTGGTCACCTCAGAGACCAGTATCTCGGCGCAGCGCTGGTGCCGGACACGGCCGCGACCGCGACCGCGACCGCGTGAGTAGCAGAGTGAGTGGCAGAGAACTGGAGCAGCCGTGTACCAGGTGTTGGATGGCGTCAAAGTCGTCGAAGCAGCGGGTTACCTCTTCGTGCCGGTCGCCGGGGCGATCCTTGCTGACTGGGGCGCCGAAGTGATCAAGATCGAGCACCCGCAGACTGGCGATCCCTACCGGGGGCTCAGGAATGACTACGTCAAGCCGGGGATGCCCAACCCGATGCTGGAGCTCCCCAATCACGGGAAGCGCAGCCTCGGCCTGGACCTGGCCACGTCGGAAGGCAAGGAGCTCATGTATGAGCTCCTTGCCGACGCGGATGTTTTCCTCACCAGCTTCATGCGGGAGCCGTTGCGGCGGCTCAAGCTGGACTACGAGAGCGTTCGCCGGGTGAACCCACGCATCGTGTATGCGCGCGGAAGCGGGTACGGCACCAGGGGCCCCGATGCCGACAAGCCTGGCTTCGATTCCGCAGCTTGCTGGGCCAGGAGCGGGCTGATGTGGCGCATGACCTCGCCGAACGCCGAGCGCCCGGCCAACCAACCGGGATCCGTCGGCGACCTCACCGGCGGCTTGTCTGTGGCACTCGGTGTGTCGGCCGCCCTCTTCAAGCGGGAACGTACTGGAATGGGGGAGCAGGTCGACGTCTCCCTGTACGGGGTCGGCATGTACATCAGCTCGCAGGGCCTCGGTGCAGCCAACATCGGCCTGGACCACAGCACGTCGGGGCCGGCTGGTCTGCGCAACCCGCTCGTCAACTCCTACCGAACCGCCGATGACCGGTGGCTCACGCTGTGCATGATCCAGCCCGATCCCTACTGGGCGGACTTCTGCGCACACATCGACCGCGATGATCTGGTGGAGGATCCCCGCTTCAGGACCATCGACGTCCGGGACGCTCACGGCGACCAGCTCGTGCAGATCCTGACAGAGATATTCGCCGGTCGCACCCTGGCCGAATGGCGCGCGGCATTCACCACGCTGAAGGGGGTCTGGGATCCGGCGCTCAGCGCCCGGGAGATCGTCGACGACCCGCAGGTGACGGCAAACGGATACTTCCCGGAGGTCGTAGACGGCGACGGCGCGGTCCTGACGGCGCCAGACGGCACGGTATTCCGGTCGATGACGGCGCCAGTGCAGTTCGGGGGTCAGCCGGTCGGACCGCTGCAGAGGATGCCGGAGGTCGGTCAGCACACCGAGGAGATTCTCCTCGAGCGTGGTTACGACTGGGAACGCATCGGAGAGCTGAAGGCCGGCGGCGTCATCACCTAGACCTCCGCCATCTGCAAGGGCCTGGAGGGTCATGGGAGTCCAATGAAACACCGAAGTGAGGTCTCACAAGTGGGATTCCGCGAAACTTGTTCGGCCGCTCATGTGAGCCCGGAGATCGCGGGCGCGGCGGCTCGGCTGCCGCTACCCCCACAGCGGGCCGCGCAGAGCTTCTGGCAGCTGCCGGACAACGACCTGGACCGACTCCTGCGGCTCGCCCCGCAGGCCGACCGGGTGGAACTCAAGCCAGGCGTTCCGCGGGCCCGGCCCGCAACCCGCGGCTTGTCTACGCCCGCACCACTGGCCGGGGCCAGGAGGGCCGCTGCGGCTGGCCTGAGCGGGCCGTGTCGTCTGGTTAGGCCGGGCATCGGCCCCGTACGACGCCACGACGGCATTCCCGGAAAGGTTGTTCAATGAGGATCGAACGGGGTCAGGTCGCGGTCGTGACGGGGGCGGCCAGCGGCATCGGGTACGGGCTGGCCGAGGCGCTCGCGGCCCGGGGCGTCCACGTCGTGCTGTCCGACGTGCAGACCGACGCGGTCGAGCGGGCTGCCAGCAAGCTCGCCGGAACAGGGGGCATGACGGTCGCGGTCGCGGCCGATGTCAGCGACGCGGAACAGGTGGGCCACCTCGCCGAGGCCACCATCGACCGGTTCGGCCGGGTGGACCTGGTGTGCAACAACGCCGGCGTCGTCAGCCGGCCGGCGCCGATGTGGGAGCAGAGCCTGGGGAGCTGGCGCTGGCTGGTCGACGTGGCGCTGCTCGGGGTCGTCCACGGCGTGCACCACTTCGTCCCGCACCTGATCCGCCAGGGCGGCGGCCACGTCCTGAACACCGCCTCCGTCGGCGGCCTGATGCCGCTGCCGATGCTGACGCCGTACAACGCGGTCAAGCACGCCGTCGTCGGGCTGACCGAGTCCCTCAACCTGGAGCTTCGGGCCGTCGCCCCCACCCTCGGCGCGAGCGTGCTCTGCCCGGGCCCGGTGGCCACCGCGCTGGCCGAGACGTCGCGGGCGAACCGGCCGGCGGGGGCCCAGACATTCGACCCGGCGGACGAGGACGGCGCGGCGCAGAGTTACGGCTCGGTCCTGCTGCCCGCGGACGTCGCCCGCATCGCGATCGAGGGCGTCGAGGCGGACCGGGTGCACATCCTGACCAATCCGGAGACGGCCGCCGGGGTGCGGGCGCGCGTCGAGTCACTCCTCGCCGACCTGCCCTGGTAGGTTCTTACCCGGCCGGGTGTCCGGTTCGGGCGGTCCTACCTGGGCAGGTACCGCGGCCGCCGAGTCCGTGCCGGGACGAACGCGGGCCGGGGGTGAAACGCACCGGCAGGCGGCGCACCGCACAGACGTCGCCGGCGTCGGCGAACCGCTCGCGCTCGCCCTCGGGACTCCCGGTATGCCGGAGGGCCGTAGTCGAGGTCGACTGTGCAAGGACGGCGAGAGATCCGGCCTGGTCAGCCGCTGGCACCGCGCACCTGGGAACGCGGTGCGGGGTGCCGTGCGACGCACGCCAGGATGCGCTCGATTTGAATACTTCCACCAGGTTTTGCACCCGCGACCGGGCCGGAGCAACGCGCGCCCGAGCACACCGGGCCGTTCCGTCGCGGCCTTCCTGCCCCCACGAGGCCGCGGCCGGTCGCCCGCGAAATCCATCCACGGCCAGGGAGCCAGTATGCGTCGATTATCACGGAAGCCTCGCGGCCGGCGTGCGGCCAGCACCGCGCCGCCCATCGCGCTCACCCTCCTCTTGGCGGGCGTCGGCCTCGCCGCGTGCAGCGATGCGCAGGCACCCACCGGCGCGGCTGCCTGTGACAGCCCCGGAGTGACCCAGAGCAAGGTCCTCGCCGGGCTGCTCTATCCAGCCTCCGGACCGCTGGGCCCCGAGTTCGTCGCCTACCGCGGTGGGGTTGACGCCCGGCTCGGGCTCGCGAACAGCGAAGGCGGCGTCCACGGCCGTCAGGTCACCTACGCGGTGGCGGACGACCAGGCCGACGTCGCCGTCAACCTGGCGCAAGCCAGGCAGCTGGTGGAGGGCAGCCACGTCTTTGGGATCATGGAGACCACCATCGGGGGCAGCGGCTCGGCGCAGTGGCTGAATCAGCAGGGCATTCCGGTGACGGGCGACGCCACCGAGCCGGTTTGGACGCAGTACCGCAACATGTTCAGCTTCTTCCACCTGCTCGGCAACGCCGACGACGGCGGCGTCGACACCTACGGCCTGTTCGCGAAACGGTTCGGCGGCACCCGGGCGGCGATCATCACCGTCCAGGGCAGCGTTGTCGCCAAGATGATGACAGACGCCATGGCGGCGAGCTTCCAGGCCGCCGGGATCCCCGTCGTCGCCCGGATCGTTGAGGCACCAAAGATTACGAGCCCGAAGACGACAGCCGCGCAGATCCTCGCTTCGAAGGCCGACGTGGTGGCCGGTTACACCACGGACCAGGGCTTCGCGGACGCCGTCAACCTGGCGCGTCAGGAAGGCGCGCACATCCAGGTGCCGTTCGCGTCGAACGGCTACCACTCGTTGGCGGACCTGAACTGGCCCGACGGCACCTACACCTACCTCCAGACCCACCCGTTCGAGACCGGAAGCTCCGCGATCAAAACCTTCCTCGCCGCGATGAACAGGTATGCGCCGGAAGTGCAACCCGCGACGGCCCCTGTCGCCATGCATGGATGGATCGTCGCCGACATGTTCCTCACGGGGCTGAACGCGGCCGGAAACTGCCCGACCCGCGCGTCGTTCATCACGGGTCTGGGCGGCGTCAAGAACTACGACGCCGACGGCCTGGCGGCCAACAAGGTGGACTTCACCAGGGACTTTGGCGTCATAGACAAGTGCTTCAGCGTCGTCCGCTATGATGCAGCCGCCAGGGGCTGGAGCGTGGTTCCCGAGGCTGATCCCTTCTGCGGCAACCGCCTCCCGCCACCAAAGCGCTGATCCTCCGGAGGACAATGGTCCGGAGTCCGCTCGGATGACGTTTGGGCACGGCCATGACCGGTGCCTACGCGGAACAGATCGCGGTGCCGGCCTCGGCGGTCCTGCCGATTCCTGACGGACTCACGGAGCGGGAGGCGGCGGCCTTCCAGGTGACGTTCCGGACGGCCTACCACGCGCTGCGGACCATCGGCGAGTTGCGGCCGGGAGGTGGGTCGTCGTGCTCGGCGCTGCCGGCGCTGACTGTTCAGTCGCCGCTGAACGGCGGTGGTCGGATCGCGGCGCGCCAGGTTTGTCGAGCCGACGAAGGGCCTCCGGCCGCCGTGTCCGGATAGCCTGTCCGGACACGGCGATGGAGTTGATCGGTTCCTTACACGTAGCCTGGGCCGAGCGGGGTCTGCTTGGCGACGGAGCCGGCGTCCACGCGTAGCTGCAGCCCGCTGACGTAGCGGGATTCGTCGGAGGCGAGGAAGACGACGGCGTTGCTGACGTCGACGGGCTCGATGAACGGGACCGGTATCGCCTGCGGCGCAGGGAAGGCAATCAGCGCGTCGTCGAGGTTTGGCTTCTCCAGATCGGGCCGGAAGATCTTGTACATCGCCTCGTGGTTCAGCATGTGGGTGTTGACGTTCGTCGGATGCACCGCGTTCACTCGGATCTTCCGCGGCCCGAGCGCCACCGACAGGTCGTGTACCAGTTGGGCGACGGTACGCTTGGCGAAGCCATACCCGGCGCCGCCGGGTCCAGTCACCGGGTTGTCAACCGTGCCCGGGACCAGTCCCCCCATGGAACCGGTGGCTATGATCGACGCACCGTCGGGCAGGTGCGGGTAGGCGGCCATGATCGCGTTGTAGACGCCGACGAAGTTGACATCGAAGGTATCGAGGAACACCCGCGGCGGCAGCGACCCGAGTTGGGCAATGCCGGCGTTGGCGACGACGACGTCGAGCCGGCCGAACTCGCGGACGCCCTCGTCGACGACCGCCGCCACGCCCGCGCGGTCCCGCACGTCGGCCGGCCGCGCGATGATCTGCCGGCCGAGCTTTGTGACAAGCTGGATCGTCTCGTCGAGGTCCTCCTGCGTTGCCATCGGATAGGGCATGTCGTCGATCGGCCCCGGCACGTCGACACCGATGATGTCGGCGCCCTCCTCAGCTAATCGGATCGCGTGGCTACGGCCCTGCCCGCGCGCGATGCCCGTGATGAAGGCGACCTTGCCTTCGACTCTTCCCGCCATGACTTCTCCTCGCCTTCCTCGTCCGCCTCGCGGTCCGCCCGAGCGCGGACCTCCTGACGGGCTACCAGCTCCGACGGCTGTACAGCGTATATATTCCCGGATTCCGCAGCAGGTGCGCACGGGGGCAGCCGAAAACCTCGGATGACCCGCGGAAACGTAGCTACTCGCCGGTGCGGTTAAAGACTGACCCAGCCGTTTGGTTCAGGATGTCAAGCCAAAACACCACTCGATGAACACTCCAAATTTATAGCGGCTCAGCCCTCCACGGTTGCGGGTCGGGGCGCGAAGGTTGCGGTGGCGTGGGCCACGGGGCCTTCTGGGATTTCTACCGATGAGATGATGATGTCCAGGTCGGCTTTGCGTTTGGACATGCGTAGGAGGCGGGTGTCGGCGATGAGGTCGGCGACTGGTGCCGGCCGGAGGAATTTGATGTACAGGTCGACGGTGAAGGCGTCGGATCCCGGTGGTAGGTGGGCGATGGTCATCATCCAGCCGGCGTTGTCGGCGTAGCCCAGCAGCGAGGGCCCGGCCCAGAGCGGTCCGGGCCGCAGGTCGTCTGGAGTAGGTTCTCGGCGAAGGACGAGGCGGTCGTCGCACAGGCTGATGCAGGTGGTGGTCGTGTTGCGGTCGAGTGGGTCTTCCGAGAGTGCTCCGGGCCCGGACATGGCGTATCGCAGATTGGCGTAGCGCATGAGGTCGTCGGCGGCGTAGTGAAGCATCGATGGTGGTCTTGGTTTCGCTTTGGTGGCAGCGTCGATTGGATCTTAGCCGCGGTTTATTGGGCCACCGCTTTGGTGGGGATCTGCCCGATCTCGCTTTCGGAGATGTTGAAGCAGCGCATGGCGTTGCGGTAGGAGATCTTTTCCCGATCGTCGGGGGTGAGGGCCGCCAGTTTGTTGGTGAGCGAGTCGTGGACCTCGTCACCGAACAGGCAGGTGGGGTGGGGGTAATCGGTCTCGAACATGAGGTTGTCGATGGGCAGCAAGGCGAGGTCGTCGGGTCGGACGTTCTCGTACCAGGTGTTCACGAAGATCTGGCGGCGGAAGATCTCGCTGGGCAGAACGTCGGCGCGGAGCTCGGGTCGGGCTTCCCAGGGCCGGTAGCGCAGGTAGTGCACGTCCAGGGACTCGAGCAGGAACGGAACCCACCCGGATCCGCTCTCCACGATGGCGAACTTGAGGTTGGGGTAGCGGTGGGGGACGCCGGACATCAGCAGCTCTTTGCAGGCGTCGATGTTGTCGAGGAACGACTTGACCACGCTCGTCACCGCGACCACGGTGTCACCGCCGATGGTGCGATGGCCCGGGTCGGTGCGCCATTCGGCGGGGTTCATGGTGGTGCCGGCATGGAACGCGATGCTCAGCCCGGTAGCGTCGATCGCGTCCCACAGGGGATCCCAGTGGCGGGCGGCCAGCGGTGGGCAGTCGTGAAACTGGGGGGTGCCGGACATCACGAAGCCCTTGTGGCCCAGCTCCGCGCAGCGCTCGATCTCCTTGACGCACTTGGCCACATCCCAGTAGGGGACCACGGCCAAGGGGATGAACCGGCCTGGCTCCCGCTGCGCCCAGCTCAGCACGAAATCGTTGAACGCGGCGATGACGTCAAACTGGAAGTCAATGGTGGCGCCGGGGATGGTGCGATAGCGGTCGGGGTTGGTGAGCCCCAGGTTCGGATACAAGACCGACATGTTGATGCCCAGCTCGTCGAGGACCTTCGCGCGCTCGGTGGGGTCCCAGGAGGAGGGGTGGACCTCCTCGATGAACGCCGGCTGGGCCGGGAAATCGTCCGGGCGACGGTGGGGTTTGGGGTCGTCGGGCGACTGATAGAACACCGTGAAGGCCAGGGTGTTGACGACCTGGTCGCCGATGCACCACACGTCTGCGCCCAGGGCGTCGACCCGCTTCACCCGGGGGATGAGTTCTCCCCATTTGGAGGGCATCCTCGATGTCCAGGTGTCGGGCGGCTCGCACACGTGGCTGTCGGCGTCGATGATCATGAGCGCGGTCCTCTCTCTGTTGTCGACCACCGGATGCCCGGGTTGAAAGTCAGTCGAACGATCGGTACAATTTGCGTGTCAGAAGCTAGCCGGCCGGGAGTGGCGTGTCAACCTGCTCCGGGCCGACGGGGCGAATGATCATGCGAACGGTGGAGGGCCGTGGTGGAGCCGATCAAGTGCATCGAGATGCAGCACATCAATCTGGCCACCCGGGACTTCGAGGCCAGCATGGACCACTTTCAACACGTGTGGGGGGCCCAGCTCGTTCACGACATGCCGGGTAACGACTGGCACGCCGTTCTTTTGCATCTGGGGGGGGTGCTGTTCGAGATGTTCGTGCCTCACCAGTTCCTGCTGAACGGCCGGTACGGTCCGCACTGGGTGGGGATCGAATACCAGATCGGCGACCTGCAGGCCACGCGTGACGCCCTGGGCGACCGGGGCATCGATCTGATCAGGGACGTCGGGATCGCCATTCACACCGATCCGAGCCAGTGTTTCGGAGTGGCGTTCGAGTTTTATGACCACAGCTTCTTCGCTGAGCCCTTCGACTGGTTGGAGCCACTCCGCCCGCCGCGGTACTGGGAGCAGGAGCATCCCCTCGGTCTGATGGGTCTCAAGCGCTACAGCGTGGCGGTGGCCGATCTGGACGCGGCGCTGGGCTTCTACCGGAACATGTTCGACGTCGAGGTGCTCTACCAGGATGAGCGCCCGTCTCTGGGACTGCGAGCGGCGGGCGTGCGGCTGGCCAACACCATCGTCGAGCTGCAAGCCCCGACCGGTGAGGGGCCGGTCGCCCGCCACCTGGCCCGCTACGGGGATGGACTGCGGTCGGTGGTGTTCCGGGTCAAAGACCTCCACCGCGCGGTTCGCCACTTCGCCGGCCACGGCATCACCCTGGTACCCGGCGACCAGCCCGGGACCCTGGCCGTTCCCCCGGGACGCAACCGAGGGATAATGATGGAAGTTGCCGAGTAGACCGACGGGCGGCCGGGCCGGCCCTACCCGGCTCGGCCTACCGACCCGCCTGCGGCCTATCGATGACGCCCCAGTTGGCCGGGTCACGCCATCGGACCAGGTCCCGTTGCCGTCGCTTCACGGCCCGTTCGACCTCGGCCCGATCCCCGGCGGCGATCCCCTCGAGGAGTACCCCGCACAATCCCGCCGACAGTTGGGATGGGGACCCTGCAATGGCCGGATCCAGCCATTGCAGGGTCCCGACGTGGAGATTCAAGAACGCCATCGACGCCAGGAACAGATCGTCGTAACGCAAGGAACCGTCCTTTTCCCCGTCCCGAAGTATCCGCCTCACCACGTCCCGGAACTCTCTCTGGGTCGAGATGTATCCCTCCCGGCCGGCGCCGGTGAGCCGCTTCGACTCGTACATGACCACCCGGGAATGCTCCAGAAGCCGGTACTGCACCTCGAAGAAGACCTCGGAGAGCAGCCGGAGACGCACCGCGCCGGACTCATCGAGGTCCTGCACCTCCCGTCCCAGGACCAGCAATGGGGTGTTGGCTCGATAGTGGATCTCGGCCAGAATGTCTTCCTTGGACCCGATATAGTGATAGAGGGTGCCGCGCCCC
>Ga0207711_10000165_pt1 | contig 70923 bp, 56 predicted proteins | sample KBSS34metaG_FD_184401 | JGI IMG/M metagenome (GOLD analysis project Ga0207711, IMG submission 184401) | Switchgrass rhizosphere microbial communities from Kellogg Biological Station, Michigan, USA - KBS S3-4 metaG (SPAdes) (version 2) | ecosystem: Host-associated > Plants > Roots > Rhizosphere... | reverse complement strand
GGGGCCGGGCTGAAGTGGAGATCAGCGAACTGCTCGTCTGGCCTGACTTTGCTTTTTAGCTTGTCTATGATCCCCGCCCGTGTGCCGCAATGCTGATAACTAGGAATTATAGGTGCTAACTCCAGAGGATGATCCAATGAGGCGTTCCCTACTGGCTCTGGAAAATGCCTTGGTCGAACGAGGTCGGGACCTCGCTTTGTTCTTGGTGTATGACCGTCCCTCGCGCGTGGAAGAACGCCCTGGACTGGAGCGGACCTTCTTTGCACAGCGCTGCGTTTCGGATACTCAGCTCAGCCAGATGACCGAAGCCTTCCGCTCAGTGGGTGCGTACGTCGAGCTGCTGGAGGGTGAGCGGCCGCTGCTGAAGGCCTTCGTCGAGGGACGAATCCAGGAGATGGAACAGCCGCTCAAGGTCATCTACAACGGTATCGAGGGCGGCGTCACGAACGGTGGCTTCAGGCCGGGTAGAAAGGCGCTGCTTCCTGCGGTCGCCGACTCCTATGGCATCCCCTGCGCGAACTCCAACGCCTACGCATGCGCAGTCGGCCGACATAAGTACCACTACTTCACGCTGCTAAGGGCGTTCGGGGTCAAAGCTCCTGCCGTATGGCACTACCTGCCCTCCTTTGGATGGGCTGGAGGCAGGCAGCCGCCAGTCGGGACGAAAGTCATCGTTAAGTCGACCTATGAGTCGTGGTCCGTCGGCGTGAAGGATCACTCGATTTTCGTCGTCGACGATTCATGCGAGGAGCGAGTGTCCGCGATCGCCGATGAGATCGGGCAGGCCGTGACGGTCCAAGCCTTCATCTCGGGTCCCGAGATTTGCGTTCCGGTTCTTGCCGGCCCGGACCTCGTCGTTACGCCCCCCGTCGAAGTGATCCTCGACAAGGCGCCCGACGACTTCGAAGCGGTCATGACCATCGATGACAATCTGCGTCAAGGGGGCGTGACCTACAGGCGATTTGAAGGGCAGCTGGAAACCGAATCTGCACTTCGCAGTCAAGCGTTGGAGATCTTCCAAGCCCTGGAATTGGGCTCTTTTGGCCGTATCGACTTCCGGATCGACGAGAAGGGAGTGCCATGGGTTACGGACATCGGAGTGTCCCCCGGCCTCAGCACCAGCAGCTCGGCATTCGCTTCAATGGCTGAGCTGGGCTTCGACCACCCCAGCTTCCTGCGAGTCGTAATCGCCTCATTCCTGGGGCTGAGCGGGGCGTTGAACTGCTAACTGTCGCGCCAGAACTCAACCTCGGGCATCCGAAACCCTCGGCCGAAGTTTTTCCAGAGAGGCCCATACTCCCTAGACCCATCGGCTATGAGGCACGTGTCAAAGGCCACTGGGGACATTGGCTCGCGGCGGACCATGATCTCGGCCAGTAGTTCATGGCGACGCAGCATCAGCGGCCGGAACACGTACGCGATCTTCTCCACCACGCCATCGAGGGCGTCCCACTCCTCCACCGCCCTATCGAAATCGCCTGCCAAATAGCGTGCCGCGCACCGGTTGGACCTGATGAGGTAAGTCATGCTCGGCTCTGGAATGCTGCGGCTCTCGCTCAGGAGGCTATCGAGGCCGTCGAGAATCGAAATCGCCTCTTGATGGTCCCCCGATAGAGAGAGGTACACCGCGAGCGCGTTATCGACGTAGAAAGGGTCGCTCTCTACCCTGTGGTTGGTCGCGATATCCCGCTGGCGCACGACCGCCTCCTGGGCGGTCGTGCTTTCCAGTCTGTAGTCGGCAAGGAGGCTGTTCGTGTGGGGGAAGTCGAGCCGAGGAAACACGTCCCGGGAATATTCGTCGACCAGACGAGCGAGAGTGTCATAAATGTCACGCGCTTTCTCGTACTGAGCCGTGGCGATCAGGTTTGCGCCGTGATTCACCAGGCAGCGGTAGTACTCGAGAGGACGGAGAAGAACAGTTTGCCCCTCGCCGGCAGCGAAGTAGGCGACCGCTTCCCGGGTCCTGATGACCGCTATGTCCGGCTGATAGAGGCTGGCTGAACAGCGATCAAGAACGTAAAGCGCGTCCTTGGCAGCCCGGTCGAATGCGGCGCGCTCGCCGAGGACGTGTCGGATGCGCCCTTCAAGATTCCGGCCTGGCTCCTTGTCGGGCAGGTGGGTCATCCCGTACAGCAGCAACTGCAGCAGCCGAATACCGATCTCGGGCTCCTGCTCCTCGTACCCCACCCATGACTCCAAGATCGCCCTTCCGGTGCCCCGGTCTTCCTCGCTGCGAGTCGACATCAGGCACATAGCGCGCAGATAATCGGCCTCCGCCAGCAGGGATTTCGGAAGATCCCGCGGGAGGCTGTCCAGGGCGTTATGGCACTCGGCTTGTCGATACACGCCAAGTCGTTCGCTGGCGAGAACAAAGGTCTCAACTACACCAGCAAGCCCACCTTCCTGGATGACCTCGACAGTCGCCTGGGGCAGGTCTTGCCAATCCCGCCCCTCCCGCACCTCCTGCAGCGCGGCGTGGACTCCCAGCGCAGCCGCCTGTCGCTCCTGTTCAGCTGCCATGGCGTTTTTGCACCGGATGACGTACTCGGACGGTCGCAGCAGCCTCAGGCAATCCGCCAACCGCTCGTGGACGGCAATCTTGTCGTGCGCAGTCGTCTGCAGGAAGTACTGGCGGTAGAGCTCGTGGACGAAGGAACCCACTCCCTTGGAAAGTTCCAAAACCTCCTCGTCCCGGCAGTAACGGAGCAACTCCACGGTCTCGGACTCGTCGGTGACTGCTGCGCAGGTCAGTTCCTCGCGACGGAAGGTGAGGCCGAGGATCGCCGCTATCCGCAGAACCGCCAAAGCGTGCTTTCCACGCGTTCCAAGCGCTGCCATGCGCTCAGTTAGCAGAACGCGAGTGAACTCATCGATGTCTCTGGCCGCGAACAGATCATGCTCTTCCACGCCGTCCAGACGTTTTGCACATCTGGACACAAGTGCGAGATGGCCGCCTGACAGCCTGTAGATGGTGTCCGCAACCGCCGCCGACGGAGCGCTCGGCGCTCCGAGTGCCTCGAGGACGTTCTCGAATCCCTTGCGCGGAACCTTTTCGAGGCAGAAGACTTGAGTGCGGCCTGGCTTCAGCAGGTTCTCATGAGCCTCTGGCTGCGCGACGCTCTGATACGGCTCGGGCGTTTGGAGCGCCAGCACTCGCATCTCCGTGAGGAAGGGGTGCATCGATGCCATCCGCTCCCCGCGCAGCTGATCGAGAAGATGCAGCGAATCCGCATCCCACCAATGCAGGTTGTCCGCGATGAAGAGAATCGGCCCCTTCTTTCCGAGTTTCTCCATCTCGAACAAAGCTTCCTGGCCGACGTCGCCGAGGTAGATGGACCTCTGTCGACGCTGCTTGCCGCGGATCCCTGCCAGCGTTTTCACCGTTGCAGTGATGACTCCGGCAGTGCCAAGCGTGGTCTCTCCCAGCTTTGCCAGATCAGCTGCTGACGAAAGCATCGACTTCCACCCGACCGGGAGTTCACTCATTGCGAACTGGAAGGGATAGAAGGGGTCCTCGCTCTTCAAGGAATCTCCTTCGGCAACGACGGTGGCGCCGCCACCTGAATCCCACATTCCCCCTATGTGCTTTGCCAGCCAGGACTTCCCTACGCCGGGCGGCCCTTCAATGACGACGATGTCCGCACTCTCACTGAGAGCGGATGCGATGTCAGAGGCAATGTGGTCGTACCCGAGGGCGGTCCAGGGATTGGGCACGATAATTCCTAGTTATCAGCATTGCGGCACACGGGCGGGGATCATAGACAAGCTAAAAAGCAAAGTCAGGCCAGACGAGCAGTTCGCTGATCTCCACTTCAGCCCGGCCCCTCGAGTAAGGGGAGAGCTGCCAGGCCCACGGTCGCGACGAATGCTCTCCGAACAGGAGCGATTTGAGGGCAGCGCCGTTTCCTACCCGCAGGGGATCCCGATCGCGATCGAGTCAGGTCGTGGCGCGACCCTCCGAGATGTCGATGGCAATACCTTCATCGACTTCTTCGCAGGGGCGGGCGTATTGAACGTTGGACATGGGAACCCGTCTGTAGTTGCTGCTGCCAGCGAGCAGCAGCAGCTCCTGGTCCACGCGCTGGACTTTCCCACTCCTGCGAAGTTGCGGCTGATTCAGGCCCTGAAACCGCTGCTGCCCGGCAGGCTGGCCGAAAGAGCGAAGTTCCATTTCGGCGGACCGACCGGGTCCGATGCGGTGGAATCGGCAATCAAGTTGGCCCAGGTCAACACCGGCCGGAGGGGCATCATCGCCTTCCACGGCTCCTACCACGGGATGACCGGGACGGCCCTATCGGCCAGCTCCGATTCCTCCCTTCCCGGCCGCGAGGTCGGCCCAGTGCACTTCCTCCCCTATCCGTATACCTACAGGGGCGCGCTCGGTCGGGATGAAACATCGCTCCAGCTGGCCGACGTCGCGCTCTTGGAAAGTTGCCTGGCCGACCCGCTGAGCGGAGTAGCGAAGCCGGCTGCGGTGATCATTGAGCCCATCCAAGGCGAGGGAGGGACGATTGTCCCACCGGCTGGGTTCCTCCGAGAAGTTCGACGAGTGACCGCCGAACACGACGTGTTGTTGATCGTCGACGAGATCCAGACCGGCTTTGGCCGGACGGGTTCCATGTTCGCCTGCGAAGAGGAGGGGATCTCACCCGACATCGTCACCCTTTCGAAGGCCCTGGGAGGGATCGGCTATCCGGTCTCCTGTATTGCCTACGACGAGCGATTCGACAGCTGGCAGCCGGGCGCCCACATCGGCACGTTCAGGGGGCACCAGGTCGGGATGGCCGCCGGCACCGCCGCGCTCGACTACATGCAGAACACCGCGCTCATCGACCATACGCGCGACCTTGGAGAGATCGCCCTCGCCTTCCTCCGCGCCGCCGCCGAGAACCTGCCCGCCATCGGGGACGTGCGCGGTCGCGGCCTCTTCATTGGGGTGGAGTTGGTCCGCGACCTTGAGAGCAAGGAGCCCTGGCCAGAGCTCGCCCGCAGTCTGCGGAGCGTCTGCGCGGCCCGCGGCCTCATCTTCGAGATCGGCGGCCACTTTGGCAACGTGGTCCGCTTCCTGCCGCCGCTGGTGATCTCGCGCAGCCTTCTCGAGGAAGGGCTGCAGATCTTCGTCGACGCGCTGGAGGCCCGGGAAGCGCCTCGAGTCGGAGAGCGTTAGAGGTGGACGCATCTCACTTCCTATGGAATCCCCGGTCTGCTCCCGCCCCGCGGAGTCGCTCGTCCAGGGCGCCTTTGCATTTCCACCGTCGTCTTCCTGGCTATCGACCCACTCGGCTCTTGCAGTTCGACGCACTGGCGCAGGAAGCGGACCTGAAGCAGCTTTGGATCAAGGATGAGTCAAATCGGCTCGACCTGCCGGCCTTCAAGATCCTCGGTGTCTCCTGGGCGGTCTACCGAGCGCTCGTCGATCGCCTCGGCAGCGAGCCCTCCTGGCAGACTCTTGACGACCTTCGCGACTCGTTCGCTCCACTGCGACCACTCTGTCTCGTAAGCGCAACGACCGGCAACCACGGTCGGGCCATTGCCCGCATCGCTTCCCTCCTCGGCCTCGAGGCTCGCATCTTTATTCCCGCCCGAGCACCTGCAGCGCGGAAGGCAGCAATCCGGGAGGAGGGCGCCGAGATCGTCGAATGCGAGGAGGGCTACGACGATGCCGTGGAGCAAGCTGTCAGTTGGGTGGAAGGCTGTGACCCAGGTCAGGTCCTGCTCCTCTCCGACACGACGCCCACCAAGGATGATCCGGTCTCCGTGTGGATATCGGAGGGGTACTCAACTTTGTTCTGGGAGGTCGAAGACCAGCTTGCCGCCGAAGGTGAAGAGAGACCGGATACCGTCATCGTCCAGATCGGCGCAGGCTCGTTGGCGCTGACCGCCGCAACTCACTTCCGACGCCTCGACTCTGGAGCTCAACCCAAACTGATCGGTATCGAGGCCGAGGCGGCGGCCTGCTTCCAAGCATCCGCACAGTCCGGTGCCTTTCAAACGGTTTCCGGGCCGTCTGATTCGCGGATGTTCTGTCTCAACGTGGGGGTGCCCTCACGCTGTGGATTCGACGAGATCCTTGCCGCCTTCGATGCCTTCGTCGCCATCCCAGACGAAGATTTGGGACTTGCCTCCCGGGCACTCGCCGCGTGCGGATTGGTCGCCGGCCCAACCGGTGCCGCCAGCCTCATGGGCCTCTGGGCCGCACTTCCCCATCTCCCCCGACAGGAACACCAACGCGTGCTTCTTATCAATACCGAGGGCGCGGCCGACCCGATCGGGTATGGCCAAGCCCTGCTGCAGTAGCACCGAATCAACTTGAGCCCAGGGCCAACGAGTTCAGAGCGCGCTGCTCCCGACAATCGCACCGGTTGCCCCGAGCTTCTGCGCGGGGCGCTCGAGGACGGCCTGCGGCGCGGGTTGCTGCGCCCGGGCCCGTTGCTGGCTGGGCCTCGGAGGCGCTCGCAGCTCCGGTCGCCCCACGTGTCCTCCCGGTCGGCCAGTGCCTCGTCGAAGCCGGCGCCGCAGGCGATGCTGTCGGCGCCGCCTCGGCGGGCGTCGATGTGGTCGGCGCCGGGTCCGCCGAAGTAGGAGTCAGGCTGGGTGTCGGGTTCGGGGGAGCCGCGCTGGCCACTGAGGAAGTCGGCGCCGGGCCCGCCGACGGCGACGTCGGCGCCGGCGCTCGGGTAGAGGAAATCGCGGCCGCCGCGGCCGAACAGGCGGTCGGGGCCGGAGCCGCCCTCGAGGACGTCGCCGCGTTCGCTGCCGAGCATGGCGTCCTTGCCTTCGTCGCCGGCAAGGAACAGGGATCCGGGGCTCAGCAGGCCGGGGTGGCGATCGAGCCCACGAGCGTCGAGGACATCGCCGCTGGCGCCGCCGTGAACCTTGAGCTGGATCGTCCGAGGCGGCCCGGCGACGATCAGGTCGGGATCGGGCGTGACTCCACGAAGCGGGGGCCAGGGGTCGAGGCTGAGGCCGAGCCGGGCGGACCCGCCGCCGATGGTGACCCGGTCGCGACCTTCACCGCCCAGGAGCTGGACGCGCGGCCGGGCCTCGGCCTGCGGCGGAAAGATCGCCCAGACCTCGATCTCGGGGTCGACCGGCTCGGGGCTGACGCCGGGCCCGAGGGGGCCGCCGCGCTCGTCGAGCAGAAACTGGTGTTCCGCGCGCGGCGGCACCGGAGCCGCGTGGTAGACGATGCGGTCGAGGTTGGCGACGGTCGCCTGCTCCCCGCAGTCGAGCGGCGCGAACTGCCGGGGGCCGTTGGCCGCGCTGGTCCCGACCAGGACCGAGTCACCTTCCCGGCGGACCTCGGCGTTGTCGTTGCCGGCGATCAGAAGCTCGTTTCCGACCGGGCCGGCGGGACCGGCCTCGACGTATTCGCAGGTCAGCCAGCGCTTGTCGGCTTGGGCCGAGACCGGGGAAACGACCAGGAGGATCTGGACGACCGAGACGAGAAGGACGAGAAGGACAAGAGCGCCGCCCGATCGCTGCGAAGGCTGCTTCATGCACTCAGAGTGGCAGGAACAGGTGGCCCGAACCGAGCCAGGTTTGGCCCGATCTGCCTTCACGGTGCGGGAAGGACACGGCCGAGGATCTCGGCCAGTTCGGGCGCAAGGACGGGGAGGGATTCCAGACCCTCCACAGCAGCGCGATCGGCAAGCAGGACGAAGGTTGCGCCGACCAGGTGGAGCTCGGCCCGCGCCGGCAGCTCATGGGCGGCCCCCGGGCGCCGGCCATCGCGGAGGAGCCCGGCGAGGCGGTCGAGCAGGCGTTCTCGTGCGGGTGCGGCGCCGGCGACGCCGGCGGGCAGCTCGGCACCGAGGAGGCAGGCCAGGGCGGGCTCGGAGAGCAGGAAGCCGACCGCCGCCTCGAGCGCGGCAGGCAGCCCCGCCGGCCCTCCCCCCGCGCCCGCGAAGGCAGCGGAGACGAGTTCCCAGAGGCAGTCCACCGCCACCCCGTGGGCGGCTCGCAGGCAGGAATCGACATCGCCGAAGTAGCGATAGAAGGTGGAGCTGGACACCCCGGCCCGGTCGCAGATCGCCCGGCTGCCGGTGCCCGCGGACCCGCATTCGGCGAAGACCTCGGCCGCCGCGCCGAGCAGGCGCCAACGCTGGTTCTCGGCGACCTGGGACGCCGGCAGGCCGTGGCGCCCGGAAGGCAGCCGATAGGCGGAGAAGTCGGTCCCGGCCACCCTCAGGGCAGAGACGAGGCGGCCAGGGCGGCGACCTTCCAGCTGCCGCCTTCCTCGGTCATCGGGATGAAGTAGTCGGCGCCGCCGGCGCCGTGGAAGAGGAGGAAGGCGCGGTCGCCTTCGCTCCGCAGGGCGCCGACGTCGGCCACCGCGGCTTCGCGCCGGGCAGCGGGCGGGAGGCCGGTCGAGACCGAAGCGAGGATTTCGGCGCAGCTCGCCCTGCCGCTGCCGCCGCCGAGCTGGGCCAGGGAGGCGACGACGCCGGGGGACAGGAAGGAGCAGGCGTCGCGCCAGGCGCCGGCGGCGCGGGCGTCGAGGTAGCCGTGCAGGGCGGTGGCGGCAGCGGCGAAATCGGAGCCGGACGCTTCGGCACCGAATTCCTGGATCGAGTTGTCGCCACCCTTGGCTTCGAAGGGGGCGGCGCCGGTCGCCGAGTCCTCGTGGGACGGCGGCGTGAAATCGGCGCTGGTGTCGCCGGGGACCGAGCCGTCTTGGCCGCCCTTGGAGCCCCCTTCGCCGTCGTTCGAGCCCTCACCGCCCTGGCCCTGACTGGACGTCGCTTCGTCGCCGGTGCCCTTCGCGGCGCCGCCCTGGTGCTGGGCGGATGGCTTCGCCGAGTGCGCCGTGCCGGCCGGCGCGGTAGCGGTCGTCCCCCCTCCCCCACTGCCGCAGGCGACCAGCAGGAGCGCGGCGAGGACGGCGAGTGCGGCGGTGGCAAGCTTCTTCAAGGGGGGCTCCTCCGGGTCAGTTCTTGGCTTTGCAGCTACGGGTGAGGGTCGAGGACAGGGTCCCGGCCGAGCCGAACCCGAAGCTGGCGCGGGCAAGCGGGAAGATGGCGCTGGGGAAGCCCTTGGGGGCCGGGCAGCCGGCGGAGACGTAGCCGTGGGTGCGGCCGCCGGCCCTGAAGCGGCGGTCGAGCGTGAGCGAGATGCCGGTGACGTAGGCGACGTCGGAGGTGACCGCCGGCAGGGATGCGCTCAGCACCGTGCCCCAGGTGCCCCTGCCGCGGCCCATGCGCAGGATCAGGGTGTAGGAGAGCGGGACCGGGACGGTGCCGTAGACGTGGGCGAGGATCACCGGCTTGCCGCGGTCGACGCCGTTGAAGGCGACGATCTTGCCCTGAGAGGGGAACGGCGACTGCTCGGGGATGACGACGTTGGCGGCGAAGCTGCCTTCGCCGACCACGGCCGGCCCGCAGGCCGCCTGCGCCCCGGCCGTGGTCGAGGGCTGGATATCGGCATAGGTGCAGCTCGGCAGGCCCTTGGGGTCGAGGCGCCCGACCCGGTTGATCGCGATCTCGATCGTCTTCAGCTGCGGCGGCGGCGCCCCGTCGACGGTCGCGATCCGCCCCCCGACCGTGACCGCGATCGGGGCCCGCCCCTGGCGCGGCAGCCGCGTCGGGCTGATCTTGCCGGCGAAGAAGACGCGCAGGTTGCCCTTCTGCACGGGCTCGGCGCGGCCGCGCGGCGCGCAGCAGAGGAGCAGGAGCGCAGCCAGTGCCAGCAGGCGGGCGCCGTTGAGGGGCGTGCGCTTCACGACCTCGCCCGCCTGCACTTGACCCTGAGCTTGGGATGGGCGACCGCGGTCGCGTTGCTCTGGGCGACGAAGCGGGCGTTGGCGCGCTGGGTGCGGGCGCAGAGGCTCTCGCCGTTGGCGATCAGGCCGCGCCTGCCGCCGAAGAGCGTCATCGCGAACCTGGTCACCGGCGCGTCGGGGAGGCCTTCGAAGTTGGCGCGGATGCCGCCGCGGGAGGAGTCGATGCGCCCGGGGACTTCGATCTCGATCCCCCGCCCCTCGAGGTCGGCGACCAAATCCGGGACCGCGGTGCGCGAGGAGCGCAGGTAGACCGGGCCTTCCAGGGCCTCATCCATCAGCGGCGTCAGCGCCCGGGCGCGTCCATATATGGAGGCGGCGGGGCAGGCATGCCGGGCGAACTGGGCGCGGGTGCAGACGCCCTTGATGTGCTCCTGGGCGAGGAAGACCGAGGGCGGCAGGGTGACCGAGACGGCGCTGAGGTTGGCGTCCCCGGGCCGCTGGACGTAGGTGGCCCGCAGCGACGGGTGGCCGGCGTGCCTGGTCGAGCCGGCGAGCCGCAGGGCGAGCGCCGGCTTGAAGCCGAGCGCCGAGCAGCCCAGCACCTGGAAGCGCTGGGCCGAGCCGGCGGTCGTGTCGTCGGCGGGGTTGAAGGGGTCGGCGCCGGCGCCGCCGAGCAGCGAGCTCACCTGCGTCCTGTCGCAGCTGGTCGGGTTGAGGGTGAAGTCCGGGCGGTCGAGCGAGACGCGGATGTCGCGCAGGTGCAGCGGGATGCCGGCGAGGACGTGAGGGATCGGGTCCGAGCCGGCGGAATCGATGCTCACCTGCGCCGTCCGCGGGTCGATCCGGATCGCCGAGCGGACGACGACGACGCCGAGGTCGAAGGGGCCGATCAGGGCGGAGTCGATCGCCACCACACTCAGCGGCGCCCCGTGGTATGGCCCGGCGAGGTAGAGGCTGCCGGGCGCCCAGGCGAGCACCCCTCCCACCCCGTAGCCGGCCTCGCTGTCGCCGATCAGCGCTGCGGCCGGGCAGCTGGGCGCCGCCAGCTCTTCGGCGCCGCCGTGGATGCCGGTCCGGGCCCTGGCGGCGGCGATCGCGGTGTCGGGGCAGGTGGCGACGCCGGCGATCCTGGCCAGCAGGCCGGGCGGGAGGCTCGCCGAGTAGGAGGTGATCTCCTGCTCGCCGTCGGTCCGGGTCATGCGCAGGTAGAAGGGCGTGCGGGCGGCGGCGTAGGGGTTGATCGAGCCCGCCACGAGACCCGGATCGAAGGGCGGTGCGCCGCCCCCCGGACAGGGCCCGCCGCCGTCGCCGCGGTCGATGAAGAAGGTGCTCGATTCGCTTTTGAACACGCTCGGTTCGGCCCAGGAGGCGATCTGCAGGTCGGAGCGGTAGGCGCCGCAGGCGCTCGGCGAGATCAGGGTCGAGCGCTGGCCTTCGCGCAGGGTGAGCCCGAAATGGGTGTAGAGGAGGCGGGGCAGGTCTTCGAAGGTCGCGACCAGGCGGCCGCTGCGCGGGTCGGGGGCGATCTTCCCCTGCGACTTGACGATCAGCCCGCGGCGGGGCGAGCGGGCGAGAAGGTAGACGCCGATCAGGCTCCCCGTCGGGTTGGCGTAGGGCTGGGCGAGATAGACGGACCCCTGCAGCGGTTCGGCGAGCCCGAACGCGCCGTCGAGGACCGCGGTGCCGATCTTTGAGTTGCTCGGGCAGCCGGCCCCGGGTTCGGAGCCCGCGCTCTCGCGGGCGAACTCGGCTTCGCTGCAGACGCCGAGCCCGGCCCCCAGTGAAGGGTTGATCGTCAGCCCCTCGGGCAGGGAGGCAATCGCGGTCTCGATCGCCGGCCGCGCGATCCCTCCTGGGTTGAGGATGCCGCCGCCGTCGTTGACGTCGAGGTTGAAGGCGAGGCCGGTACGGGCCGCGGCGGCGTCGGTCATCAGCTGCACCTTCAAGGTGGTCAGCGCCTTGTTGCATTTCTCGAGCGCCGGGATCGTCGCGCTCGCCTGCGCCCCGCTGCCCTGCCAGGAGCTCGCCTCGGCGAGGAACGGCGGCGGCGTGCCGCAGGGCGTGGTCGGCAGCGTCAGGTAGCTCTTGACCAGCGACGGAGGGGCGGGAGCGCTGCCGAAGACCAGCCCCCGCTCGGGGTTGTGGCTTTCTTCCCACGGCGCCCCCCAGATCGTCAGGTCGAGCGAGCGCAGGTCGAGCGACTGGGCGAGGCTGCCGAGCCCGAGATCGAGGCCGGCATCGGCTTCGCGCAGGTGGGCGGTGAAGACAACCGGCCTGCCGGCGAGCAGGAAGCCGAAGGCGGCGGGCGCCCCGAAGCCCGGCGAGAGGCTGAAGACTTTGAGCTGGCTCGTCACCGCCCCCACCGTGGCGCTGGCGACGCCGATCTGGCTGGCGTTGGGGCAGCTGCCGGCGAGGCTCGCGCACTCGCTGACCGCGGTCGGGTTGATCAGGAAACCGGGCGGCAGGTGGAGGGTGAGGTCCCGCAGCCGCTGCGCCCCGCCTTCGGTTTCGAAGCTGATTTGCGCCTTGAAGGCGTAGGGGTGCGCCCCGGCCTGGGTCGTCGGGGTTCCGTTCTGGTTGATCGCCGCAGCCGTGAAGCTGTCGACGGCGAAGGCGGCCTCGGCCCGCGGAGCGTGGGCAAGGGCAAGGAGAAGGACCGCGAGCGCGAGCGTGCCTGGGCCGAAGCCGGGCCGCATCACCGGCCCTCGCGGTGCGGCGAAGGCTTGCGGTGCTTCCCGGCGCCGTGCTTGGCGTGGTGCCGCGTCTTCGGGTGCCGGGCCTTCGGGAAGTGGACCGGGGGATTCTGCGGGCCTTCGACGACCGCGGTGCCGGGAACGATCTCCGCCGGCGCCGGCGGCGGGCCCTGGCATTCGTCGCCTTCGCATTCGGCGGCGAGAGCGGGGCCGGGCAGGACGAAGGCCGCCGCCAAGCACGGGACGAGACAGAGCCGTCGTGTTCGGTCAATCAAGCTGCCCCTCCACCTTCGCTGCATGTAGATCCCCTGCGACGCCTATCGCCAGCCCTCTCTGGCAAGCGACCTCAGTCTAGAGGATGGCGTTTCCTAAGACAATGCCATCAGTCTTCAAACGCTGACTATGGGACCGGCACGACGCACAACTGGAGACCGTCGATGCCCGTGAAGTCGGTGGGGTTCGCGGTGTAGAGCGGCAGGTCGTTGGCGAGCGCGGTGGCGGCGATCATCGCGTCGTAGGCACGCGCGCTCTTCTTACGCCCCGCACGGCGCAGTGAGGCGGCGACAGCGGCAAAAGCGCGGGCGGCCTCGGCGTCGAAGGGAAGGGGGACGAAGTCGGCCTCGGCCTGCTGCAGGTGGGCCTGACGCGTAGCGCGCTCTGCCTCCCCCGCGGCCAGAAGCGGCCCGACAGAGAGCTCCGCGAGGGTGACGGCGCTGATCAGCGGCTCCGCCGGTAGCAGGCTCGGATCGGTCAGGCGCGGCAGCAGAATGACGGTCGAGGTGTCGAGCAGCCCACGCGGGCCGGGCGGACGCGGGTCGCTCGCCGAACCGCTCAAAGGCCCGCGTCCAGGAGGCGATCCACGTCGGCCCGCAGAGCCGCGTAGTCCACCGCAGGCAGGCGGCGCCAGCGCTCGAGCAGGGCCGTGGCCGTGAGCGGCGGGCGCAGCGGGCGCAGTTCGGCGACCGGCCTGCCGGAGCGCGTGATCGTGATCTGCTCCCCCCGGGCGGCGCGGTCGACGACCTCGCCGCCGTGGTTGCGGAGATCGCGGATGCTCACCTTAGACATGCAAATCAGTGTATCACTTGTGATACACCTGAGGTCCCTGAGAACGGGCAGCGCCCGTCTCGGGTTCGAGACGGGCGCTGACACGAAAACGACCTAGAACGTGCTGAGGGTCAGCAGCCCGCCTAGCCTGGTTGCTTCGAGTTTCCCGGTCACGGTGATCGGTTCACTCCAGTTCGTAATGCCTATTTCGGTTTCCGAGAAATCCAGGTGCGAGGCGGTCGTGCCCGAACCGTTGGTGAACGTCGGTGCGCCGCCTCCGGCCCAGCTCAGCCCTTTCCACGGAGCGGGGAGCCCGGGGACATCGGCATGGATCGACCAGAGCAGGAATTCTTCTCCAGTCCATTCGACTTCGCCATCGATGTTCCACCGCCAGAATTCACCATTGGCGCATTTCGTCGCGATCGGATTGTTTGGCGTACCGAAATGAGCACCTCCGGCTTCGTTCGAGGTGTTCATCGAGGTCGACACGGTGCAGCTCACTGCGTTGCCGCCGTTCCTCTTCAGCGTCACGGTGCCTTTCAAGGCGACGGACCCGGTGAAGTTCCATTTGATCCCCGACGCAAACGCGGGAGCCGCCATCACGGCCGCCGCGATCACTGCCAAGGTCGCGACCATGGCCAATCGTTTCATCAATTTCACTGTTAATTCCTTTCTGTTAGCTGGCACAACCGCCGCCAGTCTTCCAGCGGGCCAAAGGTACGCAAATGGTTTTCGACCGACCTGGCCAGAAGTGAGACATCCTGAATCCGCGCAGGTGAACGGCTGGCTTCTGTGTAGGGAAAGGGAAGCTGCCACAAACGAACCATGCGTGTTTGCCGCCGCCTCGGCCCTTCGTCTAGGGTCGGCGCCAGCGGCGAGATGAGTACGCAGAACAACACGGTTCACCCCACCTGGCTCGAGGTCCTGTCCGATCCGGTCAGGTGCGACATCCTCTTTGCGCTCAGCCTAACCGGGGCTGGCTCGGCCGGGGAGGTCGCGCAGCGCTGTCACGCCTCCGAACGGACGGTGAAACGCCACCTCGATGCGCTCGTCGCACTCGGGCTGGCGCGGCGGTCGCGAGGTGAAAGCGACATTGAACGGTCCGGCCGGCCGCCGGTCCGCTTCATCCTCGACGGGGCAGTCCGCGAGCGCGCCCGGGCGATGCTGGCCCTGCTCAGCCAACCGCTTGGGCCCGCTCGGTGACGAACTCCAGCGAGTGGCGGGCGCCGACGAACGGCGCCAGCGCCAGATGGGTGCAGAAGGGGAGCAGCTCCGGCAGCCGGCTCGCCCCCTCCCGCGCTAGCGCGCGCCGCATGACGCCGTGGATCGCGAAGGCGATCGCCTCCGCGCAGACCTGGGGATCGACCGAGGCCCGCTCTGACCGGCGGAAGCCTTCCTCGAGAAAGAGGGTAAACGCGAGGCAGATCTGCTGCGAGCGCCGGGTCGCGGCCTCGCCGGCCGACTGCACCTCGATCACCCCGGCCCGGGCCAGATCGGGTCGCTCGGCAATGTAGTAGAGGAGGCCTTCGAGGCCGTTCCAGACGCGCTCCGGCCAGCTGGCGCCGAGGGCGAACCGGGAGGCGGCGGCGGCCATCGCCTCGCGCAGGACCTCTTCCTGGACGGCGCGAAATGCGCCTTCCTTGCCGGCGAACTGGGCGTAGAAGGCGCTGCGGGGAACCCGGGCCGTGGCGACTATGTCGGCCACCGTCAAGGCCGCGAAGCCCTTGCGAGCGACGGCCTCTGCGGTAGCGACGACGACGCGACGGCGGCGAGAAGCCGCGCCGGCGGCGCGATCCAGAGCGCTGCGACCGCGCGGCAGCAGCGAGACGTCAGCTTCGCGGCCCGGCTCGGCCGGCGCCAGCGTGCGCCCCAGCGCCGCCCACTCCTGCTGGCTGAGGCGATCTGCGCCAGCCGGTACCCGGTAGGCACGCCCCCAGGCCAACAGGCCACCTTCGAGCTCGGGAAGCGCGGCCGCCTCGCCACCGAGAAGCCGGTTCGCGATCACCCCGATGACCCCGTCGAGCAGGGCCGAGGCGGTCAGTTGCGGAGCCCGCCCAGGTTCCAGAGAGGCGTCGATCACCGCCTCCAGGCGGGCGAGGAACTCCTCGTGACGGAGCCTCGCCCGCTGGCTGGCGCCTAGGGTCTCGATCAACAGGAACCGGGTCGTGGCCGGGTTCTCCGCAGCGCGAACGAGGACCTCCTGGAGGGCGGTGCCGAGGCTGACCCTGGACCCCTCTTCCGCCCCCAGGCAACGCAGCGCCCGCTCGGCCGCCGCCTGATGAGCCGCCAGAAAGCAATCCTCGCGATTGCAGAAATGCTCGTAGAAAACTGCCCGCGTCGCTCCCGCGTCCCCCACGACCCGGGAGACGGTGGCGCCCGTGTAGCTGTGGCGGGCCGCCGTGCGCACCATCGCCGCCAGTAGCCGCTCTCGGCTGACCTCGGGAGCGGCGACACCGGCGTGCCGCAACGTCCTGGTCACCGCCGTCGCCTCCTCAGCGGCGGGCGCTGCGGCCCTTCTTGCCCCCCGCTTTCTTGCCTCCCTTGCCGCACTTGGCCTGGAGCGGCGGCCGGAAATCGTTGACCTTGCCGTTCTGGCCGTCCATCTGGACGGTGGCTCGCTCGGTGGCGCGGCAGATGTTCCTCGAGTTTTCCAGCAGGCTCTTCTTGCCGCCCTGCATCCGCAGGACGACCTCGGTCAGCGGGGCATCGGGGAGACCTTCGAAGGTGGTGCGGATGCCGCCCCTGACGGAGTCGATGCGGCCGACTGCGTCGACCTCGATCGGCTGGCTTGCCGGTCCCTCGAGCTTCAGCACCAGGTCCGGCAGCGGGTGGTCGGAGGAACGCAGGTAGACGTCGCCGGTCAGCGGGTAGCCGAGGATCGGGCTGGTTGCCGTGACGCTGCCGTAGATCGAGCCAGCAGGGCAGGCGTCGGCGGCGAACTGCACGCGGGTGCAGATCGTCCGGATGTGGCCCTGGGCGAGGAACTCGGAGTGCGGCAGGGCGACCTGGATCCGGCTTGCGTTGGCGTTGCCGACCCGCGGCCGCATCACCGCGGTCAGCGCCGGGTGCCCGGCGCGCCTCGTTTTCCCTTTCAGCTTCAGCGAGAGGCGCGGCTTGAATCCGAGCCGGTCGCAGTTCGCCGCCTGGAAACGCTCGCTGCGCTGGGCGGTGGCGCCCTCGGCGGAGGTCAGGGTGGCGTCGAAGGCCATCGGTTCGCAACTGGTCGGGTTGAAGGTGTAGTTGGGCCGGTCGAGATCGACGCGGACGTCGCGGAGGTCGAGGGGGATGCCGGCGAGGATCGTCGGCAGGGGATCGGAGACGGCGGTGATCTCGGCGGTTTCCGGGTTGACCTGGAAGCCGTTGCGGACGACGACGGTGCCGAGGTCGAACGGGCCGGCGATCGCGGGAACGACGGCGGCGATCGAAACGGGGGCTCCCTTATATGGACCGGCCCAGTAGACCCGGCCGAGATCGGTATAGAAGGGGTTGGGCCCGGCGCCGGCGCCGACGGTGACGGTGCCGAGCTGGGAGTTGGCGGGGCAGGAGGGCTTTGCGACCTCGCCGGCGCCGCTGCCCAGCGCCCCCGAGATCGCGCTCAGGGTGGAGTCAGGGCAGTAGGAGACGCCGGTCAGGTTGGCGAGGAGCCCGCGGGGGAGCTTCAGCCGCAGGCCGGCGAGGGCATCGGTCCCGTCCTCGCGCGTCAGGCGGAGGTGGAACGGGCTGTAGGCCCCGGCGAGGGGGTTCTGGGTGCCGGCGGAGAGCGCGGGATCGAAGCCCGAGTTGGGGCAGTTGTCGATCTCGAAGCCCGAGCCGCGGCTGACGGCGCCGGTGCCCGACCAGGGGGTGAGCTTGGCGGTGACGGCGAAGCTGCCGCAGCTCGGCGGGGTGCGCAACGGCCCCCTGGGGCCGCCGAAGAGGTTGACCCGTAGGTCGCTGAAGGGGACCTGCGGAGCGTCCTTGAAGACCGTGGTGAGCCGCCCGCCGGGCCCGGTGACGATCTCACCGGCCTGCTTGACGACCACCCCGGAGCCTTCGGCGACCAGGTACATCGCCAGCAGCGAGCCGAAGGGGTTATCGGACTGCTTGGCGAGGTAGACGGCGCCGTGCAGCGGTTCGAGAACGGGGTTGCCGCTGGAGTCGAGGATCGGCTCGCCCGTCTCCTCGCTGTGGCGGCCGAGCAGCGGCGTGGCGATGGTGACGTCGCCGATCTTCGAGGCATCGGGGCAACTCGCCCTCGATTCGTCGAAGTGGATCGGGGAACTGGAGCCGACCGGCGTGGTCAGGCCGACCTGGCCGGCGCTGCAGGCGGCGAGACCCGAGGCCGAGGACGGGTTCAGCGCCATCCCCTGCGGAAGGGTCACTTCCGCGTCGCGGAGATCGGACTGGCAAAGGCCTTCCTTCTGCAGCCAGCAACCCTGGGGAACGCCGATGTGGACGTCTAGGCCGCTGGGGGAATCGGCGGCGCTGGTCGTCGGGGTTGCCAGCAGGGTGGGTTCGAAGGGAACTTTCGCGCAGCCGGTCGGGCCCTGGGGGGCTCCCCATTCTGATTCGGGGTAGGGGTAGCCGTTGGAGAGGTGGCTGTGAATGGTGCGAGACACGAAGTCGCCGGGGTGGACCCATGAGTCGATGGCGAGACTGGCGGCGAGACCGCTGCCTTCGTCCTCGCAGCTGGTCGGGTTGCGCCAGAAGCCGGTCTGCGAAGCGGAGCTGGAGCAGGTGGAGGTCGAGCTGGGTTCCCAAGGTTGCAGTTCCCCCGGGCAGGCACGCTGAGGGGTGTGGACCGGGTCCGCCGGGACGCCCCAAATCGTCAATTCGGTGCCGGTGAACCCCAGGCCCTCAGAAATGTTGGAGGAGGTGGCGGTGAGGCCATAGTTCCCGTCGCTGCGGGCGCTGACGTCGATGAGGACGACGCTGCCGGCGACGATGAAACCGAGGCGGGCGGGGGCCCCGGGGGGCGGGGTCATGTTGAAGACGGGAAGGGGTCCGAGCTTGGCAAGGCCGCCGCCCTTGTCGACGCGGATCATGGTGGTGCCGACCTGGGCGCTGGGCGAGCAGAGCGATCTGACGACGACTCCCTCCGCTTGGGCAAGGTCAACGAGACTGCACTGGCCGACGGCGGCGGTGCTGCCGACGAAGCCGGGGGGAAGGTCGGCGACGATGTCCCTGGTGGCCTCGACGGGGTGAGGCGAGCCCTTTAGTGGAGCCAAACCCGAGACCGAGTTGAAGTCGATCGAGGTGGTGACGTCGTAGGGACGACCGGCTGCCTGGGTGGAAAGGGCCCCGGCCGCGTCCGCAGAGGCCTGCTGGTCGAAGGCGTCGATACCGAAAGCGGGCGGGTCGGGGGTGATCGTGGTCGGGTCGATGGTGATCGCAGGTTCGGCGCCGCCGCCGGCGACCCGGAATTCGGGGGTCAGGACGCCGGCGGCGCCGGGGTCCACGGCGACTTCGACGACGAGGGAGATGAACTGTTTCGGGCCAAGGGAGCTGGAGGAGGACTGGCAGGTGAGGCTCGAGGTGAAGCTGGAGCAGTCCCACTCTTCGAAGATGTCAAGGGCTTCGACCGGGCTGAGACCTGCCGGCAGGGTGGCGGTGAAGGTCCAGGGGTCGCTGGCTGCTTCGGCGGGCGCGTCGCCGACGTTGGTCATCTCGATGATGTAGCGGAGGTTGCTGCCGGGAGCGGCGGTCGTCGGCGACAGGGGATCGAGGCGCCACCTAGGTGCCGCCGAAGCGGGGGCAGCGGCCAGCAACAGCGCCGCGGAGGCGAGGATGGCGCCGAGGAGGCCGAATCGCTTGCTTTTGTTCACAGCGGTCCTCATTTGCCGGCCCTCCGGTTGGTGTTGGCGTTTCGCTTGTGGTGCCGGTGCTTCTTGAGGCAGCGGGTCCTACCGTGCTTGTGGACGGCGCGCTTGCCCTTCGGGCAGGTCTTGCGCCCGCCCTCGGCGTTGCCGGGGCCAACCAAGGAGGCGGACCCCGGGCTGTTGGCACCCGGCGTTACCGTGGCGCCGCCGGCTCGACAGCTTTCGCCTTCGCAGGGGGCCGTTTCGACAGGTGGGTTGGCGAAGCCGCCGCCGACCCGGGCGTCGTAGAGGTCGTAGGCTCCGTCGTTGTCCCAGCCGGCGAGTTGGGCGCGGGTCGCGAAGAAGACGTCTGAGCCGTCGCCGCTCGAGTCCATCAGGTAGGAGGGGGCCAAGTCGGTGCCGGAGGAGATCAGGTGGGCTTCACCGCTGGGGACGTCGTACTCGTAGACGTCGGCGACGCCGTTGGTGTCTCCTTCGACGAGCGCCCCGTCGGTATCGAAGAAGACGCGCCTGCCATCGTCGCTGAGAGCACGGGCGAGGTGGGGAGTGGGGAGCGTCGCGCCTGCGCCCTGGCGGGCATTGACAAAGGTGTCGCCCGGCGCCCCGGGGACTGCAAGGTTGCAGGAGGCGCAGACGATGTCAGGATCACTCGGCGTCGAGCTGTCGGCACGGTACACGTAAGCCTCCGCGCACAGTGGACTGGTCGATCCGGTGCCATTTAGGACGCCAACGCAGCTCCCGTGCTGATAGCCGGGAGGAAGGCCAGCCCCGTCGGAGGCCTCGAAGAAAAGAGAGCGGCCATCGGGAGTTACGCGAGAGAGAAGCTGCTTCGAGAAGTTCCAGAATGGATTCCCCACCTGCTGGAATTTCATATCGCCCGGGTACAAGGTTGCAACATGGGAAACGGAGCCACCGGGCGTACCGTCGGCGTCCTGCCAGAACCAGATTTCGTCGCCCTCGGCGAAATAGAGGCGGTGGCCGTCCTCGGAGGCACCGAGCACGCCGGTGGCACCGGGGCCGATCAGGGTGAGGTTGTGGACGTCATTGGTGGTTTCGACGGCGGCGGTCGAGGCGCCGCCGCTGAGCCCGCTCGCGTCGGCGGTGAGCGACATCACATTGACCCCGGCGAGGGCGCCGGTGAACTCGATGGAGAACGGGGCGCTGCCGCCGGGACCGCCGCTGACCGAGACATTTCCGGCGCCGACCAGGCTCAGGGCTTCTAGCGCCGCCTGGACTTGGGCCGCGGTGGCGTTCCAGGGAAGCGGGTCGGTCGTCGCCTCGAAGCTGGCGGTGAGGTCCGCTTCGCCGTTTTCGGTGGCTGGGTTGGAGAGGACGATCTTCTTCTGGGCGTTGTTGCCGAAGGTGCCGACTTCGGTGACGGTGGTGCCGGCGGGTATGCCCTCGCCGGAGATCGCCTGGCCGACGGTGAAGGACCCCGGGGTTGCGACCCCGGCCATGTTCACCGTGGTGGAGCCTTCGCTGAGTTCACCGGAGCCGTAGGAGGGCTGGGCGTGGGCGGTGAGGGTGAACCCGCCGCCGGCGGCGTCTACGGTGAGCGACTGGGTCTCGTCTTCTCCCTGGCGCCCCCACATGTAGAGACCTGAGCCGGGGGATTCAGTGAGTTGCTCGCTGCTGCGGAAAAAGACCCGGTTGCCGTCGGTCGAGGCGATCTCATAGGTTGCCCCCCGCGCGGCTCCGGGCGAGCCTTTCTCGGAGCGACTGAGCTGGATCAGGGCATCGTCGTCGGTCGCGGAGCTTCCCTGGTCGTCGAGCTGGTAGAGGTTGCTGACGACGCCGAGCCGAGTGCTCGGCAGGTTCGGTTTGCCTGGTTCGATGCCGATCGGAGCGGTGAAGTTGACGCGGGAGCCGTCGGCTGAGATTACCCGCGGGGTGTAATGGGCGGGGCCGGCTGAGGTTGCTCCACCCTGTCCGGTTGCGCCGATACCGGCCATCGAGCAGGGTTGGCTTCGGCCGGGCGCAGGATTGCCAGCCTGGTTCGCCAGGCTCGAACAGGTGGAGTGGGCGCTGACGAGGCTGACAACGCCGTCGTCGGACCGGTAGAGCTTGGGGCTGGGGCCGCTGGCGTCGGCGGTGAGACTGAGGCGGCTCTCGAAGAGAAGGTGGCGAAGGTCGGTGGAGGCACCGGCGAGCCGCGGGTTCGTGCCCGCGCTGGTCGGAGGCGGTTGGAGAATTGCGGAGTCGGAAAAGAGCTCGTAACTCCCGGCTCCCGGGGAGCGCACGTCGTCGCGGAGGTAGAGGTTGGGCACCTCGAAAGCATTGGGAGAGGTGCCGGGGAGGGAGGAGAAGGAACGAAAGACGCCGCTGCTGAGATCGGATGAGAAGGTCTGGTAGAGAGGCTCCATGGCACTGGAGGCTGCACGGAATGAAAGGGGTTCCTGGGGAGGCGTGATGGCGTGGACGTTCCAGCCGGAGGTGCCGGGGGCGGCGTCCCGCTGGGCGAGGTAGTCGAAGCCGACGCCGGAGCCGAGCGAGTCGGCGGAGCCGCCCAGCGAGGAGAACTTGACCGCCATCGGCAGGCCGGGCGATTCGTCGGCGGCGGCGACGGTGCGGCCGCTGTCGGCCATCACGTCGCTGGAGGTGCCGGGGGTGGCGAGCTCCCAGGCGCGGCAGCTGCCTAGAACCTCAGCGTGGAGTTCGACCCGCCGCGCTTCGTTGGCGCATTCGCCCTGGTCGCCGGCCGCGGTGGTGAGGGTCCGGTCGGCGGTTTCTTCGGTGCCGGCCGAGTTGGTGGCGACGAGGAGGTAGTGGTAGGTGGTTTCGGGGCTGAGGCCGTTCAGGGCCTGGTGGGCGGCTACGGGGGTGCCGCCGGCGCCGGCTTCGGCGTTTTCGCTGAGGGGGATGCTCTGGCAGGGGTTGGCCGAGCAATCCACGGTGCCCCAGAGGAAGTAGTAGGTGGTGGCCGAGTTGTGGGGGTTGACCCAGCCGCGCAGGGTGGCGGAGGTGGCGTGCAGGTTGCCGGCGTAGATGGCCTGGACCGAGGGCGGCACCGCGGCGGTGGTGAAAGTCGAGGGGGCGTCGTCGGTGGTGGTGCCGGCGGCGTTGGTGGCGCTGAGGCGCAGGTGGTAGGCCTGGTGGGGTTCGAGGCCGGTTGCTTCGGCTTCGACCGGGGTCGCGCCGGCGCCTTCGGGGGTGGTGTTGCAGCCCGCCTGGGCGGCACCTTCGAAACCGGGTTTGCCTTCGGAGGTGTTCTTCTGGAAGGCGGGGTCGCTGATGTATTCGAAGACGCAGGGGGAGTTGAAGGCGGGGTCGGCGCTGCCGGCGGTGACCGAGCCGGTCAGGTGGGCGGTGGAGGCGGTGACCGCGTCGGCGTCGTTGGCGGTGACCAGCGGCGCGGTGACGGTGAGGGTCGTGAAGGTCGCGCTCGGGCCGGAGGCGGTTTCGAGCGGCGCCGCCGGGCTGCCGTAGAAGGCGACCAGGCGGGATTCGTATTCGGTGCCCGGCTGCAGGGTGCCGTTGCCGAGCGCGGCTTCGACCGCGATGCCGCTGCTTTCCTTCGCTTCGGCGCCTTCGATCGTGCCTTCGCCGCCGACGCTCCAGGACGACTGGCCGGCGGGCGAGTACTGCAGCTGCCAGTGGATCGGCAGCACTTCGGAGGCGATCTGGTTTTCGTTGCCGCCTTCGGGGTTGACTTCGCCGTGGAGGGTGGCGGTGGTGTAGCCGACCGCGCCGGCGTCGTTGGCAGTGAGCGCCGGAACGACGGCCGGCTGCATTTCGAAGCCGCGGGGGGCGCTGAGCGCCTGGCCGGCGCCGTTTTCGGCGACGACGCGGAATTCGTAGGAGGTGCCGGGCTGCAGTTCCCCGGAGAAGCCGGCGAGCGCTTCGACTTCGACCGCGTTGGCTTCTTCGGCGGCGGGCGCTTCGATCGCGCCGGAGCCGACGGTGCTCCAGCTTCCCTGGCCGGCGGGGCTGACCTCGATGCGCCAGGCGGTTGCGCCGGCGCCGGCTTCGCCGTGCGGGTTGACGGCGCCGGTCAGCTTGGCGGTGGTGACGCCGACCGCTTCGGCGGGGTTGGCGGTGACGGTGGGCGAGTTGTCAGCCAGGGCCGCGGACGCACCGGTCCCACAGAAAGCCACGAGGGCGAGCGCCAGGGCGAGGGCTCCACGGACGGCGCGGCCGAGGCCGGCCGGTCGCATGCTCGATCCGCAAGACGGTGCCTTCGCGTGGCGGTTCACCTATCGATCTCCTTGTCCCGTGAGCCCGGCTGCTGCGTCCGGAACGGCTCCCTGCCGGTCCCAGCGTCCCTTGCTCGATGTTGGTGTTCCCTTGCGCACCCTCCCTGGGTGTGCGACGGAGACCGTAGAGGATGGAGGCTACAAATGTCAAGAAAGATGTTCCTAGAACTTCCTTGACCGTGCAGTTAATACAGATGTATTGGTTGCGGTGCTAGCGTATTGGCATGGCGACGGGCCTCTCCGAGGGAACCGAGGCGCTCGGGCGGGGCGGCGGCCCGCTCGGCCCCGAGGCGGCGGCGCAGCTGCCGGCGCCCCCGACGGTCCCCCTGCCCTCCGCGATCCAGCTGCTGCGCTACCGCCGCCGCCAGATCGAGTTCGTCTTCCGGGCCCGCCGCGAGCTCGGCGACGTCTTCGCGATGCGGACCGGCGACCCCGCCGCCGAGGTGATGACCGGGCACCCCGAGGACGCCGCCCGGCTGCTGACGGCGCCGCCCGAGCAGGCGCACTCGACCGCCGGGGAATCGCCGGTGCGGCCGATCATCGGGCCGAGCTCGGTCCTCACCGCGATCGGCGACCGCCACCTGCGCCAGCGCAAGCTGCTCCTCCCCCACTTCCACGGCGAGGCGATCGGCCGCTACACCGAGGCGATCGCCGCGGCGACCGAGCGCGAGATCTCCTCCTGGCCGCTGAACCAGCCGTTCCCCCTCGCCCCGCGGATGCAGGGGATCACCCTCGACGTGATCATGGCCGGGATCTTCGGGATCGAGGGACGGCCGCGGCGGGGGACGGTCGAGCAGCGGCTGCGGGCGACGACCCGGCGGATGGTCGAGCTCACCACCAAGCCGGCGGGCCAGCTCGTCGAACTGATGAACGCGCGCAGCCCCGAGCCGGTCGGGCTGAGCAGGCCGCTGCTGCGGATCCTGGAGCGGCCCTTCGACCAGATGATCGAGCAGCGGCGGCGCGCCGGCGACCTGGCCGAGCGGCGCGACATCCTCTCGCTGCTGCTGGGGGCGCGGACCGAGGGGGGTGAAACCCTTACCGCCGAGGAGGTCCGGGCCGAGCTGCTCGCCCTGGTCCTCGCCGGCCACGAGACGACCGCGAACTCGCTCGCCTGGACCTGGGAGCGGCTGCTGCGAAACCCGGCGGCCCACGAGCGCCTGCGCGACGCGGTCCGCGGCGAGGGCGACGGCGATGCGGTGGTCGAGCAGACGATCCTCGAGGCGATGCGCTCGCGCCCGGTCGTGCCGCTGACCGGGCGGCGGGTGCAGGTGCCCTGGCAGCTCGGCCCCTACGCGGTCCCGGCCGGCACCGGCATCCTCGTCAGCATCCTCCTCGTCCACCACCGCGAGGACCTCTATCCCGAGCCGTTCGAGTTCCGCCCCCAGCGCTGGGCAGAGCGCAAGCCGCGGGGAGGCGAGTGGCTTGCCTTCGGGGGCGGCATCCGCCGCTGCCTCGGCGCCAGCCTGGCGATGGCCCAGCAGCGGGTCGTCCTCGAGGCGATGGCAAGGCGCCTTGACCTCGAATGCGACGACCCGGCGCCCGAGCGGGCCCTGCACCGCAACATCACGATGATCCCGGCGCGCGGGGGCCGGGTGATCGTTCGCTGCCGCCGCTGATCGGCTTGGGTACGCTGGCTCCTCGATGCCGGTGGCCGACTCAGACCTGACCGCCGCCGCGCGGATCCGCAACGCGGCGCTCGAGGGCTTCGCGCGCGACGGCGTCGCCGCGACGACGATCCGCGACGTGGCGACGGCGGCGAACGTCTCCCCGGGCCTGGTCCAGCACCACTACAAGACCAAGGCCGACCTCGAGCGGGCGGTCAACGAGTACGTGCTGGCGATCGGCGTCGAGGCCTCCGCCGGCCTCGAGCAGAGCACCGCCGAGGCGAGCACCGAGGAGCTCTTCCTGGCGATGGGCGAGCGAATCGCCGGCCTGGTGCGAGACCATCGCTCCGCCCTGCTCTACGTGATCCGCTCCGCGGCCGCCGGCGAACAGGCCGGGCTCGACATCTTCGACGCCTTCCTGGCGCTGATCAACCGCCAGGCCGACCGCCTCGCAGAGGAAGGGACGCTGCGCGAGGACGTCGACCGGCTCTGGCTCGGGCTGCAGGTGGTGATCCTCGACCTCGGCGCGGTCTTCCTCGAGCCGGCCATCGACCGGCACCTGCCGGCGCCCCTGCGCGAGCCCGAGCAGCTCGAGCGCTGGCGCCGGGCCTGCACCGAGCTGCTGCGCCAGGGCTTCGTCAAGCGCTAGCGCCCGCTCGCTCAGGAGCCGCCGCGGGCGATGCGGACCGCCTCCTCGCGCCCCATGTACGGGGTCAGCGTCAGCTCCAGCAGGTCGGGCAGGAGCTCGGGCAGCCGCTCCCCCTCCCCCGCCTCGACCTTGCGCGCGACCAGGGCCGCGGCGCCGCCGACCAGCGCGTGCTCGGCGCTGCGGGAGGGCTGCCTGGCGGCGAGCTCGGCCGGGATCCCCTCGGTCACCTCGGCCAGGGCTTTGTCCATCGCCCGCCGGTAGCGGGCGGCGATCTCCTCGCCGGCGCGGGGCGGGGCGATGACCAGGAAGCGGACGAGATCGGGGTTGGCGGCGAAGATCTCGAGCACGGCGCCGAGCCGGGCGCGGACGCGGTCGGGCCACTCCTCGCAGGGCTCGGCCGCGGCCGTTGCCGCCTCGCGCAGGTATTCGACGATGCGCTCGAAGGTGTCGAAGAAGCATTCGTCCTTGGAGGCGAAGTAGGTGTAGAAGGTGCGGCGGGAGAGGCCGGCGGCGGTGGCGATCGCGGTGATCGTCGTCTCGTGGTAGCCGTGCTCGGCGACCGCGGCGATGATCCCGGCGGCGATGCGGTCGCGCTGGTTTTGGCTGACGAACTCGCGCGAGAGGCCGTGGCGGCCCGGGGGCAGCCGCGTCAGCCGCCCGGCAGACTCCTCCTCTCGCCCGCTCCGCTTCGCCACGGGCGCCAACATAGCGCTACCCGGGCCCCGGGCAACGCTCGCCTTGACCTTTGTGTGCGCGGATGTATTCGCTTTGCCCGAGCCGGCTCGCTCACCCGGGGATCCGCTGCGGCGGGTCGATCGAGAGCTCCTCCAGCGCCGCCTCCTCGCCGAGGTAGGGGCGTACCGCGATGTACATGAGCTGGGGAACGAGGTCCTCGGGGGGCCCCAGATCCCTCCCTCCCTGCAGCGCCCGCGCCAGGAGCTGGTAGATCGATCCGAAGACCCCTTCGGCGGTCGCCCGGCCAAGCCCGGCGGGGGCACCCGGCTGCCGGCGGCCCTCGTCGATCAGGTCGATCAGGCGCCGGACATAGCGGTCGCGGTGGGCCTGGGCGAGGTCCCCCGCCGTCAGCATCGCCAGCATGTCGAAGCGGGTCGAGTGGGGCCGGTCGCGAACGTGACGGGCGGCCGCATAGGCGGCGACGCGAAGTCGCGCCGGCCAGCCCTCGGTGGCGTCGACCGCGGCGAAGACGTTGCGGTCGAACTCGGCGATGTTGGCGAGGTAGACGCGCAGCGCGCAGTCGCCGACGCCGTCGAAGGTGCGGAAGAAGGCAGTCGGCTCGACCCCGGCGCGGGCGCAGAGCAGCTCGGCATCGACCCCGTCGAGGCCGCGTTCGAGGGCGAGCTCGATCATCGCCTCCCGCAGCCGTGCCCCCTCTGGGGACACGTGCGGCGAGAACGGCCCGAGGCGGTGAGCCGGCTCGCTCACCCGAGGATCCTCTGCGGCGGGTCGATCGAGAGCTCCTCCAGCGCCGCCTCCTCGCCGAGGTAGGGGCGTACCGTCATGTACATCAGCTCGCGCAGGACCCGGGCTCCCTGCTGGATCTCGCCGCTGCGGGCCCTGCGGATCAGCATCTCGTTGACCGCGCCGGCCAGGTGCTCGGCCGTGGCCCGGGAGAGCTCGGCGGTCGATTCCTCGCGGCCGGCGTCGATCATCTCGACCTCGGCGGCGATCGCGAGGTCGCGGTGGGCCTGGGCGATCTCGCCGGCGTTCAGCACCTCGAGCACGAGGAAGCGGGTGCGGGCGAGGTCGGCCTGCAGGTAGTCCAGGGTGATCCAGGCGACCGTGCGGATGCGCTCGCGCCAGGGACCGGCGGCGGCGAAGGCGCGGGCGGCGAGGACACCATAGGCGGCGTTCAACTCATCCCAGACGGCGACGAAGCACTCCTCCTTGGAGGCGAAGTGACGGGCGAACCCGTCTTCGTCGACGGCGGCGGCGGCGAGGATTTGCTCGAGGCTGGTCTGGCGGTAGCCGCGCGAGCCGATCAGGGCGACGGTCGCCGCCGCGATGCGGGCGCGCTCCTCAGCCATCGCTCGCCTCCGCCAGGCGGAGGGGCGACGGCGCCGGGCGGGCTAGGCGGGAGGGGGCGGCGCGGCGGCCAGCTCGGCAGCCCGCTCCTCGCCGAGGTAGGGCCCGAGGACGATCTCCACCAACTCCGGGTAGAGCCCCTCGATCTCCTCCACCTCGCCCATCACCAGGCGCTGGTGCAGGAGCCAGGCGACGCCGCCGATGGTTGCTTCCTCGAGCGTCGCCGGCAGTTCCGCTGCCCGCGGACCGAGCTCGCGGCCGCGCCGCAGCAGCGGCACCAGCGCGTCGTGGGTCTGCTCGTAGCGGGCGAGGGCCCGCGGGCCCGCGGTCTGCACCTCGACCAAGGCCAGGCGAGCCTCCAGCGGCGCCGCGGCGATCGCCGCCAGCACCGCGCGCAGGGCGGCGCAGACCTGCTCGGTCCACGGCGCCTCGGCAGGAACTGCGGCGGCGATCTCCTGCCAGGCGCGCTTGACGATCCGCTCGTAGGCCTGCAGGAAGCAGTCCTCCTTGCCGTCGAAGAGGTCGTAGAAGCTGGCGAAGCCGATCCTCGCGGCGGCGACGATGTGGTCGATCGTGGTGCCGGGGTAGCCGCGCTTGGCGAAGACCACGCTGGCGGCATCGATCACGTGGCGGCGCTGGTGTTCGATCCTCACCTCGCGCGGGAGCGGTGGCAGCTTGCCGGAGGCCGGCATCAGGTGATCGGGCAGCGACGCCATCCTTCGATGGTAGCCGAGTAGTGCGGCGGTCCCTTTTAGAGGATCCCGTCTCTAATTGTGAGTACACTCGTATACAGAGATGCGCGGGGGAGATGTCGATGCCGAGCTGCGCGCCCGGGCGATGGCCGCGGCCCTCCTCGCCTGCGGCGAACTCGGCTATCGCAACCTCAGCGTCGCCGCGGTGCTCGAGCGCTCCGGCGGCTACCGGCGGCAGTTCTACCGGCTGTTCGGCAACGTCAGCGAGTGCTACGCCGCCGCATTCGAGCTGCATTCCGGGCTCCTGGTCGAGCGGTTGCTGCGGGCCGGCGCCGCGGCGCCCGACTGGAGCGCCGGCCTGCGGGCGACACTGGAGGAGCTGTCGCGCTTTGCCAGCGAGCGGCCGGCGTTTGCCCGCGGGCTCCTGGCCGAGGTCCACCTCGCCGGCTCGCCGGCGCTCGATCGTCGCCGTGAAGTGTTGGAGCGCCTCTCCCGCGCCCTTGACAGCGCGCGCCGCGAGATCGTCTCTCGCCACTCTCCACCTCCGTTGACTGCGCCCTTCATGGTAGGGGCGATCGAGTCCTCTGTGGTGCGGGCGCTGCTGAAGGACGAACCCGAGCAGTTCGAGCGCGAGATCGGGGACCTGGAGCAGATCATCGCCTCGGTCTACTTCGGGGTCGGGACCGGCAGGGCGGGAGCATGAGGTCGCGGGCAAGCGGCGCAGTCTAGAGCGAACAGTCTTCAAAGATGAATGTTCAGGGCTCTATTTGGCGCAGTGGCGGATGGCGAGTCGCGGCCGCAGCGCCGCGGTCGAGTTGTCGTGGGCGATGAAGCGCGCCGTCGCGCGGCGCGGCGCCGCGCAGAGGTCGTCGGCGTTGACCAGCAGGCCGCGCTTGCCGCCGCTCAAGCTCATCGTGAACCTGCTCAGCGGCGCGTCGGGCAGGAGTTCGAAGTTGGCGCGCAGGCCGCCGTCGCGCGCCTTGTCGATCCGCCCGACGACTTCGAACTCGAAGCCGTCGCCGCGCAACGAGGCGACGACGTCGGGCAGCAGGTTGGCCGAGGAGCGCAGGTACACCGGCCCGCTCAGCGGCTCGGCGAGCAGCGGGGTCAGCGCCGTGGCCGAGCCGATCCGCGAGCCGGCGGGGCAGGTCTTCGCCTGGAAGCGGACCGCGGTGCAGACCTGGCGGAGGTGCTCCTGGGCGAGGAAGATCGAGTTCGGCAGGCTGACCCTGGCCTGCTCGAGGTTGGGATCGCCGCGGCGCGGGAGGTAGACCGCCCGCAGCGCCGGGTAGCGGCCTCGCTTCGTCCCGCCCGACAGCTTCAGGCGCAGCTTCGGCCGGAAGCCGAAGGCCGAGCAGTCGGAGAGCTGGAAGCCGTCGCTGCTGGTCGCGGCGACGTCGTCGCCTGAGCCGTAGAGGTCCGCCCCGGCCCCGGTCAGGGTCGAGACCGTCGCCAGCGGGTCGCAGTTGGTCGGGTTGACGGTGAATTCGGGCCGGTCGACGTCGACGCGGATGTCGCGGAGGTGGATCGGGATGCCCTTGAGCAGGTGCGGGATCGGGTCCGAGCCGGCCGAGTCGATCGCGGCCTGGGCGGTGCGGGGGTCGACCCGGATCGCCGAGCGCACCACCACCACCCCGAGGTCGAAGGGCCCGACCACGGCCGAGTCGATGGCGACGATCGAGAAGGGGGCGCCGTGGTAGGGGCCGGCGAGATAGAGGCCACCGGGCGCGTAGGCGAGCGTGGCGCCCACCCCGTAGCCGGCCAGGGTTTGGCCGATCCGCGAGGAGGCGGGGCAGCTCGGGTGCTCGAGCTCTTCCTCTCCCCCGCGCGGCCCGCTGCGGGCGCGGGCGGCGGCGATCGCGGCGTCCGGGCAGACCCCGACCCCGGCGAGCTTCGCCAGCAGGCCGGGCGGGAAGGTGGCCGAGTAGGAGGTGATCTCCTGCTCGCTGTCGGTGCGGGTCATCCGCAGCTCGAAGGGCGAGAAGAAGCCGGCGGTGGGGTTGACCGAGCCCGCCTCCAGGCCAGGGTGAAACGGCCCCGGCCCGGCCGGCGGGCAGGCGCCGCCGTCTTCGCCGCGGTTGATCAGGAAGGTGGAGGAGTCTTCGAGCCGCAGGCCGGGGTCCGACCACGGCCAGTAGCGCAGCCGGGCGACGTGTTCGCCGCAGCCCGGCGGCGAGACCATCGCCGCCCGCTGGCCTTCGCGCAGGGTGAGCGCGAAGTGGTCGTAGTGGACCGCGGGCAGGTCATCGAAGCCGACCACGAGCCGCCCCGTCGCCGGGTCGGGCTCGACCCGGCCGAAGGACTTGAAGAAGAGGCCGCGGCGGGGCGAGGCGAGGGTGATGTAGAGGCCGATCAGCGAGCCGCCGCGGTTGCGGTAGGGCTCGGCGAGGAAGACCGAGCCGGTCAGCGTTTCGGCAAGCCCGAGCACCCCGTCGGCGCTCACCGAGCCGATCTTCGAGGCGTTCGGGCAGCCCGCGCCCGGCGCCGAGGCGGCGCTCTCGCGGGCGAACTCGGCTTCTGAGCAGACGCCGAGGCCGGCGCCGAGCGAGGGGTTGATCGTCAGCCCTTCGGGGAGCTCGGCGCTGACCGTGCGGATCGGCGAGCGGACGCGGCCGTCGACGTTGAGGAAGCCGCCGCCGTCGTTGACGTCGAGCCCGAAGACGAGGCCGGTCGCGGCGGCGGCGCGGTCGGTCAGCAGCTGCAGCTTCGGGATCGCCAGCACCTCGATGCAGTCGGCGACGGTGAGCGGGCTGCCTTCACCGTCGCGGGCGACCGCGCTCGCCGCCGCGACGCCGGGCTGCTGCCACGAGGTCGCCTGCAGCTTCCATTCAAGCCGCTCGCCGCAGGTGGTCGGCAGGGTCAGGTAGGAGTGGACGAAGTTGAAGGCCCGCGGCAGGTGGCAGGTGCCGGCGTGGAAGACGCCGTCGCTGCCGTAGTAGGAGGGTTCGCCGTGGTGGGCGGCCGGGTCAGCCTCGTTCAGGCAGTTGCCCCGTTCGACGTCGTATTTGTATTCCCACGGCGTGCCCCAGAGGGTGAGGTCCAGTGCCTGGATGTTCAGCGCCTGCGAGAGGTTTTCGAGCTGGAAGCGCAGGCCGGCGCCGTCGAGCGCTCCCTCGAGGATTATCGGGACGCCGAAGGGGGCGAAGCCGATCGCCTCGGCGCTGCCGTAGGGGGCGGCGAGGTTGAAGAGGCCGAAGTGGCGGACGGCGCCGCCGCCATAGCTCGAGCGCACGGCGACGACGCCGACCTGGGACTCGGGGCGGCAGCTCTCGCCCGAGAGGCTCGCTTCGTAGGGCGACTCGCGCGGGGTGAAGAATTCCGCCTGCGTGCACTCCTCGACCGCCGCCGGGTTGGCGATCAGTCCTTCGGGGAGGTCGAGCCGGAGCCCGCGCAGGTCCCCGTCGGTCCGGGCGCCGTCCATGTTCAGTGCCAGGTGGATCTGCATCTGGTCGGGATGGATGCCGGAAGCGACCGCCGGCGCCCCGTCCCGGGTCATCGAGACGTCGAATTCCTGGATCCCGAAGGCTGCCCGGGCGGAACCGGGCAGGCAGGCGGCGGCCACCAGGGTGGCGGCGGCTATCTGGAAGCGCCTCACCGCCGGCCTCGGTGGTGGCGATGGCGCTTGTGGTGCCGGTGATGGTGGTGCTTTCGCTTGGCGAAGTGGATCGGGCGGTTGGGGGGCGCCCCGATGAAGCTGGTCGGCGGCGCTTCGTAATCGGCGGCCGGGGCCGGGCCCTGGCAGTCGTCGCCGAGGCAGGCGGTCGCGGGGGGCGGTTCGGGGAAGCCGCCGCCGGCGCGGGCGTCGTAGACGTCCAGCGAGTCGGGGTCGGCGGGCAGGAGCGAGGCCGCGGTCGCGAAGAAGGCATCGTCGCCGGAGGCGCTCGCATCGACGAAGGTGGCGCTCCCCACCCGCCCGCTGGAGAGCAGGCCGAAGCAGCCGCCGCCCTGCGGGCAGCTGCCGGCCCCCGCCGCCTCCCACTCGTAGGCGTCTGGGGCGCCGTCGGTGTCGACGGCAAGCAAGGGCTTGGAGGAGGTGAAGAAGAAGCGGGCGCCGTCGGCGCTGGCCTGCGCCGGGCCGGTCGCCGGCGGCAGCTGGGAAGGGACGGCGGCGGCGAGCCTGACCGCGAAGCCGCCATGGAGGCGATAGAGGCCGTCGGTGGTGACGTAGTAGGCGGTGGCGCCGTCAGCCGAGCAGCCGACGAGCGCGACCACGCCGGGGGCGACGTCGGTGGTTTCTTCGCTCACCGCCCGATAGCGATAGAGGTGCCCGGCCGCGAGGAAGTAGGCGACCGAGCCGTCGCGGGAGGCGGCCTGGAAGGCGGCGCCGGCGGCGACGAGGCGACTGGCGCCCGCTTCACGCAGGTAGAGGTCGCCGCTGTCGATCCAGTAGACCCGGGTGCCGTCGGCCGACACGGCGCCCGGGCCGGTCGCGAGGGCCGCGCCGGGGCTGGAGCTGATCGCCGCGACCGTCCCTTCGCTCCACTCCGAGAGGATCCCCTCGGCGGAGAAGACGACGTGCTCGAGGTCGGGGCTGGCGCCTTCGAAACCGCCCTGGAACCTTTGGTCGTCAACGAGGATGGCGCCGGAGAGGTCCTCGGAGAAGGCCTCGTAGGCGCCGCCTTCGTAGCTGCCCGAGATTGCCGCCGGGGTCACGTTCTCGGTGCTCCAGCCGCCCGCGCCGCGCCGCGAAACGTACTGGTTGACCGCCAGCGAGCCGGCGGCCTCGCCGAACGAGGACGGCGATCCGAAGGCGAGGGCGCCTCCGGCGGCGGCCGCCTGGAGGACGCCGGCGCCCTCGCTGCCGGGAGTGCCGACCCCGCCGCCGTTCTTCTCGACTGGGGAGACCAGCTCCCAGGCCCGGGCGTCGAGGGCTTTTTCGGGCCCGGCCCCCAGCGCCGGCGGCGCGATGATCGCGACGACGCCGAACGCCGCCGCGACCGCCGCCGTCCAAAGGCGCCGGGGGACCGGGCTCAACGGCCGGGGTGGCGGTGGGCGGCGCGGCTGCCTCGCCGCTGGTGCCGGTGGTGCTTCTTCACGCACTTCGTCTTGCCGTGGCGGGTGACGCGGCGGCGGTTGTGGCCGCAGCGCCGCTGCGGCTTCGGGTTGCCGGCACCGCGAAGCAGGGCCGAGGCGGCAGTGACCGCCCCCGGCGGTGGGCTCGCGGCGTCCTGGCAGGACTCGCCGCTGCAGGGGGCCGGAGCCGGCGGGGGTTCGGGAAGGCCGCCGCCGACCCGGGCGTCGTAGAGGTCGAGGACGCTGTCGGGGTCAGAGCCGGTGAGGGCCTGGCGGGTGACGAAGAAGACGTCGTTGCCGCTGCGGCTGGCGTCGGCGAACATCGCCGGTTCGCTGCCGGTGCCCGAGGAGATCAGGTGCAGCTCCCCGGTCTGGCCGTCGAACTCGTAGACGTCGAAGACGCCGTTGGTGTCCTGGGGGACAAGGGCGGTTTCGGTCGAGAAGAAGACCTTGCCGTCGTCGGTGAGGAAGCGGGGGCGGGCGGCGACGTAGTCGTAGCGGTTGCCCGTGGTCATCAGGGGGACGACCGTGGCTTCAGCGGTGCCGCCGTAGGCCGAGCAGGAGGCGCAGGTGAGAGTTCCGTCGGCGTGGTTGTAGAGGTAGAGCGGTCCGCCGTCGCGGCCCTCGCTGTGTTGGATATAGGCGAGCCAAGCGCCGTCGGGAGAAACCCGCCCGTAGCCTGGCTGCGTTGCCGTGAGAGTGAGGAATTGTTTTGGAAATCCCGGAGGTCGAACGGCCGACCCCACGACTTCGGTCATGCCATCGGTCCAGAGGGTCAGGTCAGTGCCGCTTTCGTGGACGTAGACCATTTCACCGTTGTCGCTCATTCCAACAAGCGCGCCCCCAGTGCTTTGAGCGGCGTGCTGCGCGCCGCCGGTGTTGGTGATCAGGGTGAGGTTGTCTTCGTGTTCGGGATCGGGTCCGTCGGTCCAGCGGTAGAGGTCGGGGCCGGGGGCGGTGTCGGCTTCCAGCAGGGGGGTGTCGGTGACGAAGAAGACGTTCTTGCCGTCGGGGGTCATTCCCTCGAAGAAGGCCTGGCCGGGGTCGACGCCTTCGTTCTCGGATTCGGAGACCCAAGCGGTGCGGTTGTTGTCGATGCGCAGGTAAAGCTGGCCACCCACGACAAAGCTCTGGCGACTGCCGTCGGCAGACATCGTCCCGCGGAAGCCTTCGGTAGGCCTGGGGTCCACGGCCGACCCGCCCGCCGGCACCATCCCGTCGGGGAGGATGCCGGCGAGGTGGACGGTGCCTTCGTCCCAGGTGTAGAGGTTGCGGGCGCCGTTGGGGTATCCGATCGCCGGGTCGGCTGGCAGCAGCTGGGCTTCGGTTTCGAAGGCGACGTGCTCGAGGTCGGCGGAGGCGCCCCAGAATTCCGAGGTGGCGATGAATTCCTGGGGCAGGTAGGAGAAGGGGCCTTCGCCCGCCGGGCGCTGGAAGGCGTTCAGGGTCTGCAGGGAGCGGGTCGCGGTGTCCTCGAGGTAGAGGTTTTTTCGGAACGGGGTGTCGTCGGTGGCGCCCGCCAGGTCGTAGGCGTTGACGAAGACCCGCGAGAGGTCTTCGGAGTAGACCTCCATCCAGGTGTTGCCGTTGGTGACCTGGTTGGCATCCGGGCGGGGGGTCGGGGTGATCGAGTGGGTGAGCCAGCCCGACGGCGAGCGGCTGCCGAGGTAGGTGTCGAGGCCGACGTTGCCGGTGCCGACCGAGTCGGCGAAGGCCGACTTGGAGGCGTAGCTGACGCGGTCCCCGGAGGCCGAGGCGATGATGTTGACTCCCTCGGCGAAGACCTCGCCGCCGTTCTTGTCCGCCGGGGAGACCAGCTCCCAGGCGCGGCAGTCCGGCAGCGCGGTCGAGTGCTGTTGGGCGCGGATCGCTTCGTTCGGGCAGGCCGGGTCGGCGCCGGCCGACGGGGCGCCGCCGCCGAGGGCGGCGGTGAGCCCGAGGGCGCAGAGGCAGACGAGCGCGAAGGCGCCGCGGTTCGCGTGGCCTCTCATTTACGCCTCCCCTTGCCGCCGCCGCAGCGGGCCTTCAGCAGCGGGCTGCTGTCGCCGGCCTTGCCGTTCTGCCCGTCGAACCTGGCCGTGGCCCGGTGCTTAGCGCGGCAGATGTCGGTGCTGTTTTGCAGCAGGCCCTTCTTGCCGCCCTGCATCGAGAGGACGAACTTGCTGACCGGCGCGTCGGGCACCGCCGCGAAGGTGGTCCTGATGCCGCCGTGCACGGAGTCGATGCGGCCGACCAGGTCGACGTGGATCTGGCCGTCGAGGGCGGCGACCAGGTCCGGCAGCGGGTTGTCGGAGCTGCGCAGGTAGACCGGGCCGCTGAGCGGCTGGTCGAGCAGCGGGCTGGTCGCCGTTGCCCTGCCGTAGACGGAGCCCGGCGGGCACCCCGCCCCTCCACCGCTCCCGGCCGCGAACTGGACCCGGGTGCAGATCGTGCGGATGTGGCCCTGGTCGAGGAACTCCGAGTGCGGCAGCGCCACCGAGGCGCGGCCGATGTTGGCGCCGCCCCCGGGCATGGTCAGGGTCGCCCGCAGCGCCGGGTGCTTGCCGCGCGTGGTGCCGCCCTTCAGCGCCAGGGCGAGCTTCGGCTTGAAGCCGAGGGCGCCGCAGTCGCTGACCTGGAAGCGGTCGGAGACGCTCGCGACCCCGCCCGCGCTGGAGCCGATCTCCCCGGTGACCGCCATCGGTTCGCAGGAGGTCGGGTTGAGGGTGAATCCGGGCCGGTCGACGTCGACGCGGATGTCGCGGTAGGCGACCGGGATGCCGCCGACGATCTGCGGCAGCGCGTCGGAGAGGACCGAGATCTGGGTGGTCACGGGGTCGACCTCGATCGCCGAGCGCACCGCGACCACGCCGACGTCGAAGGGGCCCGCCTGGGCGGGGACCTTGACGACCATGCTGTGGAGTGCGCCTTTGTATGGACCGGCGAGGTAGACCGCGGTCCCCGGCCTACCTGCCTGCGGCAGGTAGAGCGGGCTGGCGCCGTAGCCGACGCCGACCGTGGCGGTGCCGAGCAGGCTCGAGGACGGGCAGTCGCCGCTCGCCGCGCCCGCCTGCGGGCAGACCCCGACCCCGGCCAGCTTGGCGAGCTCGCCCTCGGGCAGGGTGGCGTCGATGCGGGTGACGTTGGGCATGGCGTCGGACCTGGTGACACGAAGGCTGAACGGGGAGTAGCCGCCCGCGTGGGGATTGGTCGCCCCGGCCGAGAAGCCCGGCGCGAAGGCGGCGGCGGCGCAGTTCTGGTCGATCTCGAAGCTGGGGTCGAGCGCGACCGTCTTGCCGTTCCAGCCGGTCAGCTCGGCGTGGGCGGCGTAGGTGCCGCAGGTCCGCGGCGTCGCGAGGGGCGCCCGCGGGCCGGTCTTCAGCGCCAGCCGCATCGACTCGAACGGCAGCTGCGGCAGCTGGTCGAAGGTCGCGGTCAGCTTGCCGGTCTGCCGGTCGGCGGCGAGCGAGCCGGGCAGCTTGATCGCGACCCCGTCCTGGTCGGAGCGCAGTTCGACCGCGAGGCGGTAGAGATCGCCCGAGGCCGGGTCCTGGGAGGCCTGGGTGCGCAGGTAGACCGAGCCGTCGACCGGGTGGTCGAGCAGCGGCGTGGTCAGCTCGACCGTGCCGAGCTTGGAGGCCTCCGGGCACTGCGAAGGCCCTTCGAGGCCGAGGCGGAGCTGCGCGTCGCTGCAGGCCTGCAGTCCGTCGGCCGAGCCGTGGTTGATCGAGACCCCCTCGGGCAGGGCCAGCGTCGCCCGGCGCAGGTCGGCCTGGGAGAGGCCGCCGGGGCCGTTTTCCTGCGGGATCGAGAGGTTCACTTCGAGGCCGCTCGGTGAGTGGGCTTCATGCTGGGAGGGCGTCACTTCCAGGCTCGGGTCGAAGGGGACGTTCTCGCAGCCCCCCATCGCCGGGGTCGAGGTTTCGCGCCGGTGGAAGAGGCCGGGGTGCTGCCAGGTATCGACTTCGAGCCCCCAGTTGAGCGGCCCGCCACAGGAGGTCGGCATCCGCAGGAAGGGGACGTCGGGGGCGCTGGAGGGGCAGAGTTCCCCGGTGGCGCCGAAGTGGTTGACCGTGCAGAGCGTCCGCAGCCGGTCGTGGGAGGAGTCCGACGGGGCGCCCCACAGTTCGACCCGGAAGGTGGGAATCGGGGTCGAGCTGGAGATGTTTTCGGTGACGATGTCGATGCCGTTGTCGCCCGGGCGCACCTTCGCCTTGGAGACGGTGACGACGCCTTCGTAGTTGAAGCCGAACTCGGCCGGCGTCCCCGGCGGCGCCACGATGTTGTACAGCGGCATCAGGTTGCCGTTGTAGAATTCGACCATCCCGATCTGGCTGTCGGGGGGACAGGCCGGAGCGTGGGCAACAGAGTTCTGCAGGTTTTCCGAGAGCTCGGCAGCGGTGCATTTCGCCGCCGTCGCGGTCGGGTAGCCGACCACCCCCGGCGGCACGTGGACGACGACGTCGCGATAGGCCTCGGGGTTGGCGGTGATGGTCAGGAACGGGGCCGGGAAGTTGAACTGGGCGACCGATTCGGAGAGCAGTTCGACGCTGGTGTCGATGGCGGCCGGAAAGGCGGCCGCGGTCGTCTCCGGGCCTTCGGCTTTGTCAGTGGCATCGACCTCGAACGTCTTGATCTCGAACGGGTCGGAAGGGCCGGCGGTCATCGAGATCGGCACCGTCACATCGGAGCTGGTGCCGGCCCCTTTGACCTCGATCTGGCCGTCGAGGACGCCGGATGCGCCCGGTTCGACGCCGAAGAAGAATTTGTATCCGAGGACCCTGTATTTCGGCGTGCCGGTGACATCGGTCAGGCATTTGGTTTCCTGGCCCGCGGTTTGGCATTCAGGTGTCCCCGCGGTGAAGTTTTCGACGCCGGCGAAAGAGAGACCCGGCGGCAGGGTGAAGTCGATCTCCAGGTTCCCGCTCAGGGGCGAGTCGGTAACGCTGTGGACGTTGACGAAGGTGAGCGCGAACCCGCCCGGGGTGACGAAGTCGGGGCTGTTGGTGGTGACCCTCAGGTCTTCGCCGGCAGCGGCGGCGCCGGCGGGCGCCAACGCCGCGGCGAGGATCGCGAGGGCGAGGGCGAAGGGAAGGCGAGTGCGCGAGATCATCCGGTGGGTCTCCTTGTCGGTAGGGCGTCGCTGGTCGGGGTGGCGGTCGGCTCGGGCTCTCACCGTCGGCCCCCTCTCTCGGCGCGGCGATGCCGCCGCTGGTGCCGGTGGTGCTTCTTCACGCACCTGGATTTGCCGTGGCGGCTGACCCGGCGGCGGTTCGGGCCGCAGGGCCGCACCGTTTTTGGGTTGCCGGCACCGCGAAGGAGGGCCGAGGCGGCGGTGGCCGCGGCCGGCTGGGCGCTGGCGGCGCCCTGGCAGGACTCGCCGCTGCAGGGGGCCGGAGCCGGCGGGGGTTCGGGCAGGCCGCCCCCGACGCGAGCGTCGTAGAGGTCGAGGACGCTGTCGGGGTCAGAGCCGGTCAGGGCCTGGCGGGTGACGAAGAAGACGTCGTCACCGCTGCGGCTGGCGTCGGCGAACATCGCCGGTTCGCTGCCCGTGCCGGAGGAGATCAGGTGCAATTCCCCGCTCTGGCCGTCGAACTCGTAGACGTCGAAGACCCCGTTGGTGTCCTGCGGCACCAGGGCGGTTTCGGTGGAGAAGAAGACCCGGCCGTCGTCGGTGAGGAAGCGCGGTCGCGCGGCAACGTAGTCGTAGCGGTTGCCCGTGGTCATCAGCGGCACGACGGTGGCCGAGGCGGTGCCGCCGTAGGCCGAGCAGGAGGCGCAGGTGAGGGTTTCGTCGGCGTGGTTGTAGAGGTACAGCACTTTATGGCTGAGGTACGCGACCCAGTTGCCGTCAGGCGAGACCCGCGCGCCGCCCGGCTGCGTCGAGGTGAGGGCGCGCTGTTCTTTATAGTTTGAGCCTTCTCGAGGAACCGACGGAGCCACGACCGTGCTCACGCCATCGACCCAGAGGGTCAGTTTTCCACTGAGTTCAGTGACGTAAACTCGTCTGCCGTCGTCGCTCATCCCGACAAGCGCAGCGCCGACGTTATTGGGGTCGTGCACCGCGCTGCCGGTATTGGTGATCAGGGTGAGGTTGTCTTCGTGTTCGGGGTCGGGGCCGTCGGTCCAGCGGTAGAGGTCGGGGCCGGGAGCGGAGTCGGCGGCGAGCAGGGGGGTTTCGGTGACGAAGAAGACGTTCTTGCCGTCTGGGGTCATCCCCTCGTAATAGGCGTCCGCTGGTTCTCCGACGAAGCTTTCGTTCTCCGATTCGGAGACTTCGACGGTGCGGCTGGCCTCGATGCGGAGGTAGACCCCCTGCGTGGAGTTGGAGGGGCGGGCGGCGACAAAGGCCTGGCGGCTGCCGTCGGCTGACATCGTCCCGCGAAAACCTTCATAGGCTTTGGGGTCGACCGCAGACCCCCCCGGCGGCACCATCCCGTCGGGGAGGATGCCGGCGAGGTGGACGGTGCCTTCATCCCAGGTGTATACGTTCTTGGCGAAGTTGGGGTAGCCGATCGCCGGGTCTTCGGGCAGCAGCTGGGCTTCGGTGGCGAAGGCGACGTGCTTGAGGTCGGCGGAGGCGCCCCAGAATTCCGAGATCGCGATGAATTCGTTGGGGAAGTAGGAAAAGGGGCCTTCTGAGGCCGGGCGCTGGAAGGCGTTCAGGGTCTGCAGGGCGCCGGTGGCGGTGTCCTCGAGGTAGAGGTTTTTTCGGAACGGGGTGTCGTCGCTGGCGCCCGCCAGGTCATAGGCGTTGACGAAGACGCGGGAGAGGTCTTCGGAGTAGACCTCCATCCAGGTGTTGCCGTTGGTGACCTGGTTGGCATCCGGGCGGGGGGTCGGGGTGATCGAGTGGGTTGACCAGCCCGAGGCAGAGCGGGTGCCGAGGTAGGTGTCGAGGCCGACGTTGCCAGTGCCGACGCTGTCGGCGAAGGCCGATTTGGAGGCGTAGCTGACGCGGTCGCCAGAGGCCGAGGCGATGATGTTGACGCCCTCGCCGAAGACCTCGCCGCCGTTCTTGTCGGCCGGGGAGACCAGCTCCCAGGCGCGGCAGTCCGGCAGCAGGGCCGAGTGCTGCTGGGCGCGGATCGCTTCGTTCGGGCAGGCGGCGTCGGCGCCTGCTGAGGGCGCGCCGCCGCCCAGCACGGCCGCGAGGCCGAGGGCGCAGAGGCAGGCGAGCGCGAAGGCGCTGCGGCGGGCACGGGCCGACCCCCTGCGCGCGCCGGCGTCGGGGTTTGCGGATGCAGCCTTTGCCTGGCTCACTTGCTCTCCTTGGTCTCGATGCGTCGGGTTGACGACTGCGAAGCGCGGACGTAGGGTCGGACAGCCGCGGGCGACCCGAGGCCGGGGCGGGACATGCCTCGCCACTCGGAGCCACCCGCAGCTGCCCGTCTGGCCCGGCTGGAAGGCCGGACCGGGTACTGCCGAACGCCAGGGAGTGCGACGGCAGTCGTGGGGGGCGAAGCAAATCCCTGCATCTCGTCGTTCACCTGGCGCTCTCTCCTCGTCCCGCGCCGCCGGTTCGGTCCCCACCTCCGCTGGAGGTTTCCCAGGCTCCGGGCCCGGCGACGTGTTTGCTCTCCCACCTGGTGATAGGAGGCTTCCAATCAGACACCAAAGCTGGCTGATTTGAAAACTCTTCCCTCTCCAGGTGGCGGTATTGGAACACAGATCGGTGGCGCTGTCAAGTAGCCGCGTGTTTTCAGTTCTGGAATCCCGGTTTTGGAGCGCGATTCTGAACCTTTTCCGCCGTGCCCGGAAAAGGTTCTGAGCGCATTAATAAAAACGGTTGGCTACGGAGCGCTTGACGGGGCCCCGGGAGGGTGGTTCCATGGCTCTATGCCTGGATATCGTCCCGCTGCGATGGTGAGAACGCCGTGGGGGGACGCGCAGGAGCTACGGGAAGGCAAGCTGCCCCCGGGGCGGGGGACGCCGCCCGAGGACGTGGCGAGGAGCCAGCGCGAGCGGCTGTTCGGGGCGATGGTGGCGGTGGTCTCCGAGAAAGGCTACGAGGCGACCCGGGTGGGCGACCTGCTGGCGCTCTCGGGGGTCTCCCGCAAAGCCTTCTACGAGCACTTCGCCGACAAGCGGGAGTGCTTCCTGGCCGCGGTCGAGGCCCTGGTCGAGGCCGGCACAGCGATCATGCTGCACGGCTACAACGCCCCCGGCAGCTGGGAGCAGCGGGTGCAGCGGGGCCTGGAGGCCTTCACCCGGCTGCTGGCGGCACAGCCGGCGGCGGCGCGGATGTGCTTCGTGGAGATCTACGCCGCCGGGGAGCCGGCGATCGCCCTGGTCGAGCGCACCTTCGACGACTTCGAGGGGGTCCTGCGCGGGGCGCTGGCGGAAACCGAGGACCGCGCCGGGATGCCGGACGAGATCGTGCGGGCGCTGATCGGCGGCCTGCGGAAGGTGATCCACACCCGCCTGCACCGCGGCCAGGAGGCCGACCTGGCCGGGATCGCCCCGGCCCTGACCCGCTGGGCGATGAGCTACTACCCCCCGCCCGAGCCGCTGCGCAAGGACCGCCGCCCGAAGCGGACCGCCGACGGCGAGCTGCGGGCCCTGGCCGAGCACGACCAGGCCGAGCGGATCATGCGGGCGGTGGCCGAGGCGGTCGCCGAGCGGGGCTACGTGGAGACGACGCTCGACGACATCGTCAGCCGCGCCTCCTGCTCGCTGTCGACCTTCTACTCCTACTTCGAGAACAAGGAAGAGGCGATGCTGGCGACCCTGGACCGGGGCGGGGCGCTGCTGCTGGCGACGGTGCTGCCGGCCTTCCGGCGCGGCGGCGAGTGGCCGCAGGCGGTGCGGACCGCGCTTGGGGCGATGCTCTCCTACGCGGTCGAGGAGCCCGCCTTCGCCAAGCTCGGGGCGGTCGACGTCTACGCCGCCGGCCGGCGGGCGCTCGAGCAGCGCGACCAGGTGATGGAAGGGATGGGGGTGCTGCTCGCCCAGGGATATGAGATCGAACCGGCGGCGAGCCCGATCGCCGCCGAGGCGATCGGGGGGGCGATCTACGCGCTGACCTACGACCAGGTCCAGACCGGCGGCCCCGAGAGCCTGCCGGAGATCGCCCCCCTCGCCACCTACATCGCCCTCACCCCCTTCCTGGGCCCGGCCGAGGCGGCCCGGGTCGCCAACGGCGACGGCCGCCGCGGGCGACCACGGCCCGCCGAGGCCTGACCGCCAGAGGGGCGGGCAAGGCCCCCCAGGCGATCAGAGCAGCTCAGAGGGTTTGGTATCTATATAGAAAGAGTGTGTGCAACCACACAGCGATCATGCCCCGGCTGAGAAGGAGAACCGAATGAGGCATCGCCCGGCGACCAGCTTTATCGCATCTATCCTGGGGGCGCTCTGCCTGCTCGGCATCAACGCCGCTGCATCAGCCGGCGCGCCCGTCCTGATCGACGAATTCGCCTGCGAAGTCGGCAACGCCTGCAACGGCGCCACGAGCTTCGAACCGCGGAGCCTCGCGGTCGACGAAAACACCGGCGACGTCTACGTCGCGGACGGCGAACAGAGCGTCGTCGACCGTTTCCGGCCCGACGGCTCCTACGACTCGCAGATCACCAACGGCGCCTTCGACTTCTTCACCACGCCGGCGAGCATCGCCGTCAACGATGCCGGCAATCTGTATATAGGCGGCAAAGAAGGCAATGCCTACGCCTACGGTCCATCGGGTTCGCTCCTCTGGGAAAAACCCGAAGCGATTGACCACAGGATCCGTGACATGGCGTTCGATCCTTCGGGGGGTCTCTGGGCCCTCGATCGCTCCGATAAAGAACTTGTCGAACTCGACCTCGCCAGCGGCGAAGAAACCGGTGCCACTATCAGCCTGACTGTCGATCCGGTATTCGTGCCCTGCGCCTTTGCCTTCCGCAACACCGGCACCATCGCCGCCGGGGGATGCGAAGCCTCACTCAGCGAATACGCAGCGGACGGCAGCTTCCTGCGCGAACTCCAAGCCGACGAACCGGGGGCGTGGGCGTTCGGCGTTGCGGTCGACACCGACACCGACTCCCTCTTCGCCACCGTTGACGGACCGACCGCGGGCAGCCCGAAGCTGCGCCAGTGGGACTCCTCGGGGGATCCGATCGCCAGCGTTGCGATACCCACCGGATACAACACCGGTGAGGTCGCTGTGGACAGCACTCACAACCGCATCTACATCCTCGACCTCGAACACCGCGAGATTCTCGTCTACGCTCCTTCGGCACCGCTTACGCTCAACGTCACCGGCGCGGGGGACGTGGAAAGCAGCCCATCCGGGATCTCCTGCCATGCGGAAGAAACCTGCACCAGCGAATTCGCCGGCGTCGTCACCCTCACCGCGCAACCGGCCCCCGGTCACATCCTCGCCGGTTGGCTCGGCTGCAAGAAAAGCGGGCTCGACACCTGCACGGTGCCGATCGACGGTGCAACCGAAGTCACGGCCGTCTTCCTCGAGCAGGGAAGCGCCGGCCCCACGGGCCCGATCGGGCCTCAGGGGGAGACCGGCTCGACCGGCGCCAAGGGTGCCGATGGCGCCAAGGGCAGCGAGGGTGCTGTGGGGCCCCAAGGCCCACGGGGCGAGCAGGGACCTCCCGCCAGGGTCACCTGCAAGGTCAGGGGCGCGAAAAAGCCCAAGGTCACTTGCATGGTCAAGGGCGGAACTGCCTCCACGGCTCGCCTCCGCTGGCGCCTAGTGCGCGCCGGCCACATGATTGATCACGGCACCGCCCCTCACGGCCGCATCCAGCTCGGCAGCTTGCCGCCGGGGCACTACCGGCTCAAGGTCGAGGGTCGGAAAGCTGCAACCGTAATCGTCGTCGGCTAGGCAAGCGGTCGGGTCTTGACCTGATAGGAGCGTGGCCGGGCGGGTCGCAGCTCCGGCAAGTCGTCCTGCGGCCCGCCGAGGCATAACCGCAATTAGGGCGAGCAAGGGCCCGGGCCGCGGTGAGACCGCCACCCGAGCCGCTTGCATGCGGAGCGCCGTACAGGGAAGACGGCGCCGCGGGGCCCCGGGCGCGCTTGACGCCTTGGGGTCGGGGAGCCCGCCAGGGGGGTACCCAGCGGACCGCAACAGTGTAGAGGATACAGTATCTAAATAGCAATAGTGTGTGCATTAAGTGGGGGGGTCAACTTTGGCCCGGTTGCTGATGGGCCGAGTCGACGATTCCCGACCGCAGGTACGCCGTCTCCCGAAACACGGTGTCGGGCGGGACGCCGGATTCGCCGGTCGAGGGCGGGCCGAAGATCATTTCCGCCTGGGCCAGGACTTTGGAGGTGCGCCGATCGAAGATCAGCTCCCGCCCGAATCCGCGTTCTCGGACCCAGGTGAGCGCCTCCCCTCGCCGCCCCGCGGCGTCGACCGCATTGCGGTCGAGCCCGATCCCGGGGACTTCGGCGAGGGCCGCGAAGGCGGCCCTCCGCAGCGCCGGGCTCGTGATCGGTTCGGTGAGGATTTCCCACAGCCTTTCGACCGTCACGGCGCCCCTCTGCGAGTTGGCAGGCGAGGCGCTGGCCAGGCCGCCTTCGCGACGGTTTTCGATCGCCCGGCGCAGGGCTTCGGGCTCAGTCGGGAGGCGGGACAGCTTCGGCAGGTTTGAGAATTCACGCGCGCCCCGCCAGGACCGTGAGGCGAATTCCTTGACGAGGCGGGCGGCGCCGTTGCGCTGTACGACGTGTTCGGCGGGGTCGTAGGCGAAGGGAGGCGGCGAGCCGGCCTCTTCCCAGAGCCGCTGGTCCTCCTCGGAGAGGAATGCGATCCGGCCGAGGGTTTCGCGCACCTGGGCCCTCCCCCCTGCGGAGGCCCAGACCTGCTTCAAGGTCGGGACCAGAGCCGGACGCGCGTCGCCCTCCGGACCCAGCAGATTCGGCGTGAAGTGCCTGGGCCTGCTCCGGGGACCCGCTCCGGAGCCATCCGGTTCCCAGCCCTGCAGCTGGACCACCTTCGTTTCCGTGTAGAGGAACTGCCCGGGGCGCGGGGGTGATAGGGCAGGGCGATGCTCGCCTGCGCCTGGTGGGAGCTTGATCGAGCCGATGCTCCCGGCCGGCGCCGGCAGCGGCTCGCACGGCCCCACCGGGCCTTCGGCAACCTGAAGCCTGGCTTGGAAACCTCCTTCGGGATCGCCGCCGAAGGGCTGGGGCGAGCCGAAGAGGATCACGCTCTGATCGGGGCTGAACGCCGCCGGATCGAGATTGAAGCTCGCGATTTCCTCGTCGGAGACCTCCCCCCGCCTGTGCTTCCCGAGGCTTTCGTGCCAGCTCCTGGTGCTGCCGATCGAGATCGCCAGGGAACCCGGTCCGGCCGCTTCGAAGCCAGAGAAGGTGCCGCCTCCGGGCAGCTTCACGCTCGAGGGCGTGAAGCGCGGTTCGCAGGTCTTCCCTACCGGCAGCCAGTTCACCTGTGCCCGTATCCCGGCTTCCTCCAACGCCTTCTCCAGACCGGTCGCGTCTTCGAGCCTGTAGATCTCGATCCTCACACCACCGCCTGCCTGCGGTTCGACCGCGAAGGCTCGCGGGGTGCCGTCGCCGCCGGAGCTGAGGATGAGGACGATCGCCGCCACGACAAGTGCGGGAACGGCGCCGAGCGCGAGGCGGGAGCTGCGGCGCCTCCCCGGGCGGGCCGGGCCGCCCCCCGCCGCCACGGTCCCGGCTTCGGCCGCGCCGCGCTCGGCGACGACGGCCTTCAGCCGGGTGAGGAGCCGCTCCTCGAACTTCGCGTCTGGGTCGTGCCGACCGTTCATGATCGCTCCTCCTCGCTCGCATCCGCTTCACCTGCCGCCGCTTCGAGCTCGGCGCGCAGCTTGCGGCGCGCCCGGTGCAGGCGGACACGCGCGGTCACCGGCCTCACCCCCGCGGCCGCTGCGGCCTCGGTAAGTGTCAGTTCGTCCAGCGCGACGAGCTCGAGGACCGCCCGCTCACCTTCGGGTAGAAGCTCCATCGCCGCGTAAAGCTCCCGGGCGCCGGCGGCCGCATCGATCCGCTCGTCGATCCTGGCGGCGTCGGTCGCATCCAGGAGCTCGCTGCCCCGCAGGCGCTCGGCGCGATCACGGTCGCGGGTGCGCTGCCGATGGTCCTCGGCGACGACGATCCTGGCGATCCCGTAGAGCCAGGCCCTTGGGGTCCCGCGCCCGGATCGAAAGCGGTGGGCCGACTCGACGGCCGCGAGAAAGATCTCCGCGGTGAGGTCGGCGGCCCGCTCGCGCTCGCCCACGCGCCGGGCCACGAACCGCTGCAGGTCCTCGACATGTTCCCGGTAGAAGAGCTCGAAGAGGTCGGGGTCGGTGCCGATCCAGGGGAGCTGCTCGGCGGTGACCCCGCGCTCATGGGCTGCCACCAGCCGCAGCTGTCGGCTGAGATCGGTCGGCGCGCCCGCCAGGCCCTGCTCGGTCTCCATGTCTCCTATTCGCCGGAGGCCCAGACGCGTTACCGCCGACGCGTGGTCGGGCTAACGGCAGAGGCGATGATCGCTTTCTGCCTGGCGCTCATCGGGTCTTCGAGTAGCGCGGGTAGCGGGCGCAGTGCCGCGGGCCGAAGTGACGTTGGGCAAAGACGACGAACCAGCGGACCACTCCGCGGAACTGGCGGCATTCGAGCGGGGCCGGCGGTGGGAGGAGACGCGAAGATCCGGCAACCGGGTTCAGGGGACGCAGTGCATGGATGACTTCGGAGTTCGTTAGCTGCAGTTCGAAGTCGTACATCAGCCCGACTTCCCCGCGGCCGCTATAGAGATCGAATTCGCTGCTTTCATGGCAGGTGAGCACGGCGGCACCACGGAGATGGCGCCAGCAGACCCCCTTGGAGTGACGAGAGGGAGGGAGGAAGGGATCTTCGGTGTGAGGCCTACTGAAGATCGAAAGCGGCGGCGCTCCGCACCCGTCGAACCAGTCGCATCGGCCAAGGGGGCCATAGCGGACGACGGCCTGTTCGCTGTCGATTTCGGCGCTCGAGAGTGCCATCCCGTGAAAATGCCGCCCCAGCCAATACACGGGAAATGGCGCCCTCTCCATGGCGCCGAGGGTCTTGGCGCTTTTGCAGCGATTTCAGCGAAGCCCGGAACGAGACTCGAACTCGTGACCCCTTCCTTACCATGGAAGTGCTCTACCAACTGAGCTATCCGGGCGGGTCGGCCCCCTGAGAAGCCGTGCGCTCAGGATGATTCTAGAGGGTGCCGGGCGAACTGCTAGCCCCGCCACCAGGGGAGGGCGACGGCGAGTTTCCAGACGCCCTCCAGCTGGCGCATGACGACCATCGGCGTCAGGGCGCGGGTGAAGGGACCGCCTTCGGAGCCGCGCGAGGTGACGGTCCAGCGCTCGGTGCCGAGAGCGACTTCGCCGGCAGCGAAGACGGAGCTCTCCTGGACTTCGATCTGGGACTCGACGGCGATCAGCTGGTGGAGGATCGGGCGGATCTCGTCGCGTCCACCGATTGCGGTCGCATCCGGCGTCACCAGGCAGGCGTCCTTGGCAAAGCAATAAGCCGCGGCGTCGAGGTCGCCGCGGCTTATCGATGCCGCGAGAGCACGGGTGCTTTCCTGGGGTGTCTGCGCGCCGCTGAGGACCGCCATCAGCCGCGGTGCATCCCCTAGATGAACTTCTGCGGTTCGAACTTGCAGTAGCGGAATTCGTAGTTGAGGACCAGGTTGTTGGTCTTCAAGGCGTTGCTGCGGAGGCGGATGACCATCTTGCTGGCGCCGGTTTTTTCGCCGTGGCCAAGCTTGCGGCCGGCTGCTTCCAGCAGTTCGATCTCGGTCTTGACGCCCTTCAACCATTTGGTCAGGCGGGCCGCGTCTTCGGCCGGCTGCGGGACCTCGAGCAGTTCGGCGCGGGTCTTCTTCAGCGCGTTGGCGGCGCCGAGGAGCTGCCGCGAGGCTTTGCTCAGCTTGCCGGTCTTGACGTTTTCCCGCACGCCATCGAGGATCTTTTCGTTGGCCTTGAGGTTGGCCTTGCAGATCGGTTCGACCTGGGCCTTGTATTCGTCGGGGCTGGTTTCCGCGGCGAAGGCGGGAACGGCCGCGAACATCACTGCGGTCGCCACCAACGACATGACGAGCTTCTTACCTGGCATCTGCTCCCTAAGTCCTTTCAGGCCCCTGCCCAAAGCGGCCGGTTCATATGTCGGGCGCGATCCCATCCGCGCTGGGCGCACTTAAGCATAGGTTGCCGCTGTCTAAAAATCCGCGTGTCTTTCAGTTGCATCGCCCCCCCGATCAAGCGGGGGTCTACCTTCAACAACCGGGCCAGGCCGACGGAGCGGTAGCGTTTCGCGAATGCGCCGCCCGTATCCCGTGCTGGTCCTCCTCTGCCTCCTCCCCCTCCTCGTCGCCGGCTGCGGCAGCTCCAGCGGAGAAAGCTCGCGGCCGGCACCTTCGGCGGCCGAGTTCCCCGCTGCGAAGGGGAAGACGATCGCCGACCTGCTGCGGACCTCGGGGGCAAAGCCGGCAAAGGTCGTGATCGCGCCGGCCGCCCAGGCCTTCGACGTCGGCGACAACCGCTACCCGTTCGGCGTCTTCACGAAGGGCAACGAACAGGTCGATGACGCTGACGTCGCCCTCTACTTCGCCGAGGAGGAAGACGAGGGGCCGGTGATCGGGCCGCTGCCGGCGCAGGTCACCTCGCTGGAAGTGAAGGCTGCCTACCGGGCCGCCGGCGAAGATCCCGACGAGGCGAAGAACGTCTACGTCGTCCCCAGGGTCGACTTCGACCGCAAGGGGCCGTGGGTGGCGATCGCGATGCTGAAGGGCAAGGGCGGGCTTGAAGCTTCGCGGGTGCCGAGCCCGGTGGTCGGCGGTGCCAAGGTGCCGCAGGTGGGCGAAAAGGCGCCGCTGATCCACACCCCGACCGCGGCCGACGTCGGCGGCGACCTCTCGAAGATCGACACCCGCGTCCCCCATGACCAGATGCACCAAGTCGACTTTGCCGACGTCGTCGGCAAGGAGCCGATCGTGCTCGTCTTCGCGACGCCGGCGCTCTGCCAGAGCCGGGTCTGCGGGCCGGTCGTCGACGTCGCCCAGCAGGTGGCCGACGAGTACGAGGGCAAGGCGGACTTCATCCACATGGAGGTCTACAACGACAACGAAATCGCCAAGGGGATCCGGCCGCAGTTGGAAGCCTTCAACCTGGAAACCGAGCCCTGGACCTTCCTGATCGACCGCAACGGAGTGATTCGCCAACGCATCGAGGGGGCCTACGGCGTCCCGGAACTGGAAGCGGCGATGAAGTCGATCGTCCCCTAGCGGGAGCTGCGCCTGCCGCGCCGGCCGCGCGAGGAGCTGCGGCTCGGTTTGGCGGCATCCCGGAGGGTGCGTTCGCCGGCTTTCTCGGTCGACTCGCCCATCGTCATCTGGAACATCGCCAGCAGCGCGTCGGAGGCGAGGGGGCGCATCCGGTCGAGCGCCTCGCGGACCTTCGGCCAGTCATCCTCGGGGCGGCCGGCCTTGTCGAACGGCTCCCAGATCTCCTTGACGAAGAGCTCGACGAAGACTTTGGCGACGCCTTCGGAGTGACGGCGCAGGTCAGCGGCGGTGCCGATCGCCGCCTGCGGCGAGACGCCGAGCTCGATCAGGGCGGCGCCGGCGCGCTGCAGGCGGGGGCTGATCACCTCAACCTTGCCGTCGGGCAGTTGCCGCAGGACACCGAGCTTTTCCGCCTGCCGCAGCAGCTTCGGGTCGAAGGTCTTGATCCCCCAGGCGGCGGCGAGTTCCTCCTCGTCGAAGATTTCCGGGGTCTCGTCCTCGAACGGCGCCCGCACCGCGCGGGCGAAGTCGACCATCTCCCGCGAGCTGCCCTCGCTGGTCTCGAGCACGCGGCGGATCGCCTCGAGGTTGAGGCCCTCGGCCTGCATTTCGCGGGTTAGCTCGATCCGCGCGACGTGGTCCTCGTTGTAGTAGCCGGTGCGGCCGTGGACCTCCGGCGGCGGCAGCAGGCCGCGCGTCTGGTGGGCGCGGATGTTGCGGATCGTCATCCCCGTCCGCCGCGCCAGCTCCCCGATCGTCATCTTGCCGTCGGGCGCTTCCCCTTGGCCCTTCTGGGTGGCCATCAACCCATGGTAAGCGCGAAGCGCTGCCCGTTCATCTTCGCGGCGGCATCCGAACAGAGAAATGCGATCGCGGCGGCGAGGTCCTCGGCCGGGGTGAAGGTCGGGAACTCCTTGCCCGGGTTCTCCTCCCGCATGCGTGGAGTGAGGATCGCGTCGACGACGACGATGTTGGCGGTGGCGCCGCCGGGCTCGAAGCCGTCGGCAAGGGCGAGGGTCCAGGCCTCGGCCGCGGCCTTGGCGGCCGCGTAGGCGGCGTTGGTGTTGGTCGGCGCCTGCGCCTGCCTGGCGGAGACGAGGACGAAGCGCCCGTGGGCGCTGGCGACGAGCTGGTCGTGGAAGGCGCGGGTGGTGTGCTGGACGGTGCGGATGAGGAGGTCGTGCAGGAGCGCCCAGTCGCTGAGCGGCGCCTCGTGTAGCGGCTCGCCGCCGCGCCAGCCGCCGACCAGGTGGACGAGCCCGTCGACGCGCCCGAACCGCTCGACCAGGGCCGCGCACCAGGCGCGGGCGGCCTCCTCGTCGAGCAGGTCGACGGCGCGCCCGTCCCAGCGGTCGGGCGGGAGGCCGAGGTCAGCCGCCAGCGCCCCGAGCGCCTCCTGGCTGCGCTCAGCCCCGGCAACGATCGCCCCTTCGGCCGCCAGCCGCTCGGCAACCACAGGCCCCAGCCCACCTCCGACTCCGGCAACAGCGATGACTCGATCCTCAAGCATGAGCGCGTTGTCGACTTTGTAAGGCATACCCGTACAAAGTCGACGGCTGGACGATCATCAGGATGGGGGAGGCAGGATTCGAACCTGCGTAGGCATAGCCAATGCGTTTACAGCGCATCTCCTTTAGCCACTCGGACACTCCCCCGAGGCTAGGCGCAGAAGTCTAAGGGAGCAGCAGTCCTACCCGCCCGAAGGCTCAGCCCTCCGACACTCCCAGCCGCGCTTTCATCTGCTCGTTGAAAGCGGTCAGGGCCGAGAAGGGGCGCATGAAGACGGTGAGCTCGGCGACGCGGCCGTTCTCGTCCAGCTCGAGGAAGTCGATGCCCTCGAGCTCGCGGTCGGTGCCGGCGACGTTGGCTTTGAAGCGGAGGCAGACGGTCTTGCCGTCGTTGAGCTCATTCACATAGGTGAGGTCCTCGAGCGTTGCGGCGACGTGGGTGAGGACGGTGGCGACGGTGTCGCGGCCTTCGAAGCCACGGAAGAGGATCGGGCTGTGGAGGACGACGTCCTCGCGCAGCGTCTCCGTCAGCAACTCCATGTCCTTGCCCTCGGCGGCGCGGCGGAACGGGTGCGGCTCGGGCATCTGCCCACTGTACCTCCCGGCGGTGGGATACTCACGCCGTGCCGAGCGACCGCTTCTACTCGCGGATGTCCCACTCGTTGGGCACCAGAGGGCTGCGGCTGGTCGGCAAGCTGAACGTCCCGCTCTACCGCCTCAGTCGCGGCCGCATCGGCGGCAAGGTCGGCAACGGCCCGGTGCTGCTGCTCACCACGACCGGCCGCAAATCCGGCCAGCCGCGGACGGCGCCGGTCCTCTACCTCGCCGACGGCGAGCGCTTCGTCGTCATCAACACCAACGCCGGTAACGCCAAAACTCCCGCCTGGTCGCTCAATCTGCGCGCCAACCCGGAGGCCGAGGTGGAGATCGGCGGCAAGCGCACCCAGGTGCGAAGCCGCCTCGCCGAAGGCGAGGAGCGCGACGACCTCTGGCGCCGCCACATGCAGCAGTACTCCGGCTGGGACTACTACGAGTCGAAGCTCGACCGCCAGCCCAGCGTCTTCGTTCTAGAGCCTCGCTGAAAACGAAAGCGCTAGGAAGCTTCGCGAAGCATTTGTGCCTCAGGGAGGCGCTTCAGCTTCTTCAGCGTGTTGTTCTCGATCTGGCGGATCCGCTCGCGGGTGACGCCGAAAGCTTTGCCGACTTCCTCGAGGGTCAGCGGCTCCGTGCCGGAGAGGCCGTAGCGAAGTTCGATCACCTGGCGCTCACGGTCAGGCAGCGCTTCCAGTGCCCGGCGCACGCCCTCTTTCTGCAGGTGCTCGCTGGCTTCCTCGAACGGCTCCAGCACCGCGTCGTCAGCGACAAAGTCGCCGAGCTCGGATTCGTCCTCGTCGCCGACCGGTTTCTCCAGCGAGACCGGCAGCTGGGCGACGCGAAGGATGTCCCGCACGTCGCCGACCGGCCAACGAAGCTCCTCGGCGATCTCCGCCGGCTCCGGCTCCCGCCCCAGTTTCTGGACCAGCTGGCGTTCGACGTGGGCGACCCGGTTCAGCTTCTCGACCATGTGGACAGGGATGCGGATCGTTCGCGCCTTGTCAGCGATCGCTCGGGTCACTGCCTGGCGGATCCACCAGGTCGCGTAGGTGGAGAACTTGTAGCCGCGGCGGTAATCGAACTTCTCCACCGCCCGGATCAGTCCCAATGAGCCCTCCTGGATCAAGTCGAGGAAGGAGAGGCCGCGGCCCAAATAGCCTTTGGCGATCGAGACGACGAGGCGGAGGTTGGCCTCGACCATCTGCCGCTTCGCCAGCATGTCGCCGCGCTCGATCCGTTTCGCCAGTTCGACCTCCTGCTGCGCGGTCAGAAGGTCGACCTGGCCGATCGCCCGCAGGTAGAGCCGCAGCGAGTCGAGGCTCGGCTCGACGGTCAGATCGAGCTCTTCTTTCTTCGCCGCGCCGCTCTCGCCGCTGCGCTGGGCTTTGTAAGCGCTGACGCCGTCCTCGGCGACGACGTCGATCCCGTGCTCGACCAGGTGCGCGTGGAGCTGGGTCACCTGTTCCTTGGTGATCTCGACCTCCTCGAGTGTCGAGGAGATCTCCTCGAAGGTCAGGTAGCCGCGCTCGCGACCCTTGGCGATCAGTCCCTGAAGCTCCTCGATCTCCCCGATCGGGCTCGCTTCCTCGTCGCGCTCAACGACCTCAGCCGTGCTGTCCAACGGTTCGATAGCCACTTCCCTCGCTGCGTTCCCCTTCTCCCTTCGAGGGTCGGCCGGCCCTGAAGCTCCGACCGCGCCGGATTATAGGGAGATAAGGAAAAAACTTTCGTAACTCTGGGCCGACGAGGTAAGACTCGGAACAGTCGCGTCGCTTACCATTCATAAGCCGATGGCAAGCCAGCAGATCGCCACCCCCACCACCCCCGACGCCCAAGCCGCGCTGCCGGCCACCCAGGTCGGCCTCTCCCGCGTCGGGGTCACCGGCGTCGAGAAGGTGATCCGGGTCAAAGCCGACGGGGTCGAGAACCTCTTCTACGCCGAGTTCGAGTGCTTCGTCGACCTCAACCCGCAGCAGGCTGGCGTCCACATGTCGCGCTTCGAGGAGATCGTCGGCGAGGCGATCGACGAAGTGGTGCTCGGCGAGGCGTTCAAGGCCGAGGTGCTGGCCGCCCACATCGCCCAGCGGGTGCGCGAGCGCCAGGGCGGCGAGCGGGCCGAGGTCTCGATCACCGCCCGCTACCCGGAGACCGTGAAGACGCCGGAAACCGGCAAGAGCACCCAGGAGATCTACGTCCTCTACGGCACCGCGGTCGCCTCCGAGCGCGGCACCCGCACCCTGACCGGCGTCGAGGCCCAGGGTATGACCGCCTGCCCCTGCGCCCAGGAAGCCGTCGCCGCCCTGGCCCGCGACCGCCTCTCGGCCGACGGCTTCGGCGACGAGGAGATCGAGCGGGTCCTCGAGCTCGTCCCGGTCGCCACCCACAACCAGCGCGGCATCGGCACCCTCTGGATCGGCTGCCCCGAGGGCGGCCCGGCCTGGATCGAGGCGCCGGAGCTGCTGCGGATCGTCGAGAGCTCGATGAGCTCGGAGATCTACGAGCTGATGAAGCGCACCGACGAGCGCTCGGTGGTTGTCAAGGCGCACGAACAGCCCCGCTTCGTCGAGGACTGCGCCCGCGAGATGCTGCGCCAGGTGGTCGAGGGCTACACCGACCTGCCGGAGGAGACCTTCGTGATGGCGCGCCAGGAGAACCTCGAGACGATCCACCGCCACAACGTCGTCGCCGAGCGCTACGGCACCCTCGCCGACCTCCGCGCCGAGGTCCTCCACGGCGAGCACGGAACGCATCACCTGACGATGCGCGAGTGGCTCGAGGCGCCTGGCTCCTAGGTCGTCTTCGCCTTCGCCGCCGCCCGTTCGCGCTCCAGTTCCTCGATGCGGCGGCGGAGGCCGAAGAAGTAGTCGGCGCCGCTGAGGACGGTCACGGCCAGGGCGACGTAGACGAGGATGTCGACCCAGAACGGTGAGGGGTCGGCGGCAATCAGGGCGATCACGGCGGCGATCTGGAGGACGGTCTTCAGCTTGCCGAGCCAGGAGGCGGCGATGACGATACCGCGCTCGGCGGCGATCGTACGGAGGATGGTGACGGCGACCTCGCGGGCGATGATCACCATCGCGATCCAGGGCGCGAGGCGATCGAGGGAGACGAGGGAGAGAAGGGCCCCCGTGATCAGCAGCTTGTCGGCGAGCGGGTCCATCAGCTTGCCGAAGGTGGTGACCGAGTCGCGTGAGCGGGCGAAGTAGCCATCCAGGCCATCGGTGAGTGCCGCCAGCGCGAAGACGCCGGCCGCAAGCGCGTCGCCGTTGGGGGTCTCGCCGAGCAGGGCGACGACCACCACGGGCACGGCGAGGATGCGAAGAAGCGTCAGCGCATTCGGCAGGTTGAGCGGGAACATCTCCCGCTCATTTAACTGCGGTGGGCGCGGCGGCAGAGGCCGCCGCTTCGGCGTCGCGCTTGGCGAAGTACTCCTCGCCCTCGATGCTGAACTTCGGCACCACCTTCTCCATCCAGCGCGGCAACCACCAGGCTTTGGCGCCGAGCAGCACCATCACCGCCGGCACCAGCAGGCAGCGGACCAGGGTCGAATCGATCGCGATCGCCACCGCCAGGCCGATCCCGAACTCCTTCACAACCGGGTCGGAGACGAGGACGAAGCTGGTGAAGACGCAGACCATGATCGCCGCCGCCGAGGTGATCACGCGGCCGGTGTTGGCGACCCCTTGGACGACCGCGTCGCGGGCGTCGCCGCTCTCTTTGAAGTGTTCCTTCATCTGCGTTAGCAGGAAGACCTCGTAGTCCATCGAGAGGCCGAAGAGGATCGCGAACATCAGCAGCGGCACGAAGCTGACGATCGGGATCGCGTGGTCGAGGCCGATCAGCTCGACCCCCCAGCCGAGCTGGAAGACCGCGGTGACGACGCCGTAGGCGGCGGCAACCGAGATCAGGTTCATCGCCGCCGCCTTGATCGGCACCAGCAGCGAGCGGAAGGCGATCAGCAGGACGATGAAGCTGAGGGCGACGACGATCGCGATCATCAGCGGCAGCTTGTCGGCGATCTTCGTCGCCAGGTCGATGTAGCCGGCGGTCTGGCCGCCGACGTAGGACTTCGCCTTCGTTCCCGCCAGCGCCCCCGGGATCACTTCGTCGCGGAGGTTTTCCACCAGGTCGACGGTCTCGTTCTTCCACGGCTCCGATTTCGAGATCAGCGTGTAGACGCAGACGGTCCCCGACTTGTCGCAGTCCGGTTCCGTGACGGCGGCGACGTCGCCCGCCTCACCGGTCGCTTTCTGCAGCTTCGGCAGCACCTGTTTGGCTTCTTTGGCCGAGTCGAATTCGGAAGAGATCAGGAGCGGGCCGTAGACGCCGGGGCCGAAGCCCTCCCGCAGGCCTTCGAAGGCTTCGCGCGAAGTCGAGTCCTTGGGCAGGGCGCTGATGTCGTTCTGGCCGAGTTCGAGCTGGAAGATCGGCAGCGCCAGGATCCCCAGCACCACCAGTGCGGCCAGCGCCGAGCGCCACGGCCGGTCGGCGACGGCATCGGCCCACCGCAGCCAGCCGTGCGGTTTCTCGTCATCGGGGTGGGTCTTGCCGAAGTGGACGCGGAGGCTGTCGATCCGCGGCCCGAGCGCCCCCAGCATCGCCGGCAGCAGCGTCGCCGCGGCGCAGACGGCGACGACGACGGCGATCGCGGCGGTGAAGCCGAGAGTCGAGACCAGCGGGATGCCGGCGAAGGCGAGCGAGCAGAGGGCGATCATCACCGTGAAGCCGGCGAAGACGACGGCCCCACCCGCGGTCGCGGTGGCGCGGGCGATCGACTCCCGCAGCTCCATCCCTTCGCGCAGCTGGATTTTGTGGCGGGTGACTATGAAGAGCGCGTAATCGATCCCGACGCCGAGGCCGATCATCGTCGCCAGGGTCGCGGCGACCCCCGGCACCTGCAGCGTGTGCTCGAGCAGTTTGATGATCGAGAGCGCGCAGCCGAGGCCGATGATCGCCGAGACGATCGGCAGCATCATCGCCGTCGCGGTGCCGAAGGCGAAGAGGAGGATGACCACCGCCGCGACCAGGCCGACGACCTCGGCGAACTCGGTCTCCGGTTTCGAGAGCTGCTGGCCGACGTAGCCGCCGATCGAGGCGTTGAGGCCGGCCTTCTCAGCCGGCGCCGCAGTCTCGAGGATTTCTTCGGCCTGTTCTTCGTCGATTTCCCCCGGGCCATCGGCGAGGACGACCGGGATGTAGGCGTGGCGCTGATCTTCGGAGATCGTTTTCGAGCCCGGCTGGAGCGGGCTCTCGGCCGAGTTGACCTCCGGCAGCTTCTGCAACCGTGCCGCAGTTTCTTCGATCGCTTTCGCGTAGGTCGGTTCGCCCAGCTTCTTCCCGGCCGGGGCTTCGAAGACCAGCGGGTTGGAGCCGTAGGCCTGTTCGGGCAGGTTCTCTTCCAGCAGTTCAGTCGAGATCGTCGAGCCGGTGCCAGGGAGGGTGAGGTTTTCGCTCGTCTTGCTGCCGGCGGCGCTGCTGATCGCAAGCAGGGCGACGGCGAGGACGACCCAGGCCCCGATGACCGGCCAGTGGTGGCGCGAGCAGAAACGCCCGATCGCGTAGAGGGGCCCGGTCATTTGCTCGCGTCCGTCCTTTCGGGAAGGGGTAGTTCGCCGGTCTCGAAAGCCGACGGGATCACTTCAGAAGGTTTAGCCCCCAGCGCCTGCCGCAGCAGGACCAGGTGCTGGGCCTGGTTGGTCGCCATCGAGGCGAGCAGTGGGCGGGGCCAGTCTATGCTGAGCTTGCCGACGGCACTGAGCTCGGCGTCGAGGGTCGCGCTTTCCATCTCATAGAGGAACTCGAGGCTGTCGGCGCGCGTGTTCAAGTTGTCCGCTTCGATCGTTTCGGCCGGCGGATCGGCTTCGCCGCCGATCCCACGCAGGGTTTTCGTCACAGCATCTACATGTTCCTGTTCCTGGGTGCGGAACTGCTGCGCGGCGGCGAGATCAGGCCCATGGAGGTGCGGCAGCACCTGGGGGTAGGCGGCGACGGCGGCGAGCTGCCGCCCAAGGATCTCGTTGAGGACGCGAACGTCACGTTCCTTTTCGCCGCTGCCCGAAGCCCCGTCGCCGCCCCCGCAGGCTCCCAGGGTGAGGGCGATGAGCGCGGTGGCAGCTCCAAGCAGGAGAGCGCGGCGCACGGCGCGGCCGCGCATGATTCGGTTCGGTGCCATGACGACGACCGCAAGCCTATGAGCAAAGACAACCGCCGCGCGCTCGCCGCCCTCGCCGCCGAGGTTCACGGCTGCCGGCTTTGTCCGCGCCTGGTCGAGTGGCGCGAGGCGCAGGCGGCGAACCCGCCCCGCCGCTACCGCGGCGAGGAGTACTGGGCGCGCCCGGTCTCCGGCTTCGGCGACCCGGCTGCGCGGGTGGCGATCGTCGGCCTCGCCCCCGCCGCCCATGGCGCCAACCGGACCGGCCGCATGTTCACCGGCGATCGCTCCGGTGATTGGCTCTACGCCTCCCTGCATCGCACCGGCTTTGCCAACCAGCCCGAGTCGAGCCGGCGCGGCGACGGCCTCGAGCTTCAAGACGCCTACATCACCGCCACCGTCCGTTGTGCGCCGCCGGCCAACAAGCCGACGCCGAAGGAGCGCGACACCTGCCTCCCTTATCTAGAGCGGGAGCTGCGGCTGCTGGAGCGGGTCCGGGTGATCGTCGCCCTTGGCGCCTTCGGCTGGGACGGCTTCCTCCGCGCTGCGCGGGCGATCGGTGAGGAAGTGCCGCGACCACGGCCGAAGTTCGGGCACGGCGCCGAAGCCGCCGTGGGCCCCTGGCAACTCCTCGGCTGTTACCACCCGAGCCAACAGAACACCTTCACCGGCACCCTGACGGTCCCAATGACCGACGAGATCTTCGAACGGGCCACCGCTCTGGTGAAATAGGCGCTCGTACCGGAAGCGGACTTCAGTGTCTAAACGGAACACTGGGGGCATTTAGAACGGTCTTTCCTTCCTATACACAAAGGGAGGGAACTTGCGCAGGCCTAGGATCAAGCGAACGACCGAGCAGATCGAAACGCCCGATGGCGACGTCTACCTGCTGCGGCCGAGTGCGGACAACGACATCAGGATCGAGAAACCGGACGCCGACGAACGGCGGCTGCTCGAGGCTCTGGACGGGGACCACAGCCTCGAGCAACTGCACGACGAGTTCGGCGCCGAGACGGTTGACGAAGTGCTCGCGCAGATGGGGCAGCTGCACGTGATCGAGGACGCCGAGGACTACGAGCAGCTGGCGCCGGCCGAGGTGGAACGGCTCGACCGCCAGCTCCGCTACTTCAGCGACATCGCCACCGACGACCTGACCGCGGCACAGTGTCAGGAACGGCTGCGCGAGGCGAAGATCGCCGTGCTCGGCGTCGGCGGGCTCGGCGGCTGGTCGGCCTGGGCGCTCGCCTGCACCGGGGTCGGGGAGATGTGGCTGATCGACGGCGACCGGGTCGAGATCAGCAACCTCAACCGCCAGATCCTCTACACCGAGGCCGACCTGGGCCTGCTGAAGGTCGAGTGCGCGGCGGCACGACTGCGCGCCTTCAACTCGGAGACGAAGATCACGACCGAGGCGCGGCGGCTCGAGAGCCAGGGGGACATCGCCGAGTTCATCGCCGGCTCGGACATCGTCATCGACGCCGCCGACTGGCCCGCCCACGAGATCGAGCGCTGGTGCAACTCCGCCTGCTTCGAGGCCGGCATCCCGTACATCACGATGAGCCACTTCCCTCCCGTCGCCCGGGTCGGGCCGCTCTACGTCCCCGGCGAGACCGGTTGCTACGTCTGCCAGGAGATCTCCTACCGGCGCGACTACCCGCTCTTCGACATCGCGGTCGAGCAGCGGCGGGCGAAACCGAGCCCGGCGGCGACTCTCGGGCCGGCCTGCGGGCTGATCGGCGGCCAGGTCGCGCTCGAGGTGATGCACCTGCTGACCGGGCTGGCGAAACCGTCGACCCACGGCGTCGCCCACATCTACGACCTGCGGACGATGGAGGTCAAACGCGAGGCGGTGGTGCCAGAGCCGAGCTGCCCCGTCTGCGGCGAGATGGAGCACCTGGCGCCTGCGGGCCAGGAGGTCGGGGAGGGAGAGCCCGCGGCCGGGTAGGTTTCCGGCGATGCGGCTCGCCACTCCCTTCGCGCTGATCGCCCTCGCCGCCGCGCTCCTGTTCGGGTGCGGCGGCGGCGACTCGACCACTGCGGCTCCGCAGGGGACCGGTAAGGACGCCGCGCAGGTCGAAGTCCGGGCGGAGTGGGAAGAGAGTTCGAGCTGCGCCCACCCGCAGGGAGCCTCCCGCTGGGGCTGCCCGGTCGGCCCCTACCGCTGCCAGGCGGTGGTCGTCGACCGCGGCTGGTCGGTCGACTGCGCCAAGCCCGGCCGCTCGATCTCCTTCACGGTCCCGCCCCGGAAGTAAACCGCCGCATCAGGCCCCGGGTGGGATCGAGGAAGAGGACCAGCCAGACAAGCGGGGCCAGGGCGGGCGAGACGAAAGCCAGTGGGATCGAGGCGAGGAAGACGAGGGCGACGAAGCAGGCGCGCAGCCGGAACTCGCGCTCTTCGCTTGCCCCCATCGTCGTCAGGCCGGCGCGGTGGGCATCGAAGGCCATTACCCAGCCGAGCAGGGCCACCGCCGCCAGGTTGACCGCGTAGAGGACGATCGCGTCGGTATCGCCGCCGTGATCTCCCAGCACCTCGCTGCTGAAGGGGATGAGGACGATCCAGGCGAGGTAGAGGATGTTGAGCGCCAGCAGCCGCCCGTCGAAGCCGGTGACGTCGCCGAAGAAGCGGTGGTGGATGACCCAGAAGCGGCCGATCACCGCGAAGCTGATCGCGTAGGCCAGCAGGTCCTGACGCTGATCCCAAAGGGCGGAGCCGAGGCTTTCCCCATGTAGGTGGTCGGGGATGTCGAGCGAGAGCACCAGCAGGGTGATCGCGATCGCGAAGACCCCGTCGCTGAAGGCGACGATGCGGCTGAACTCGATCTCGTTCCCCTCGCGCCGCTTCGCCTCCCGCTCCCTGCTCATCCCGGGATCATCTCGGCCGGCCGCGACGGAACCAGGAGCCTAAGCCTTGCTCCTCCTCGGCGCCCGAAGTAAGGACGGAGCGCTGGGCAAGTGAGGCGTGACAACTCGCACGGTCGCCGGGTATCGCATCGGGCAGCCTCTACCGTGAAGCGATGACGGACGATCCCGCAAATACCGAATCCCGCCGGAGCTGCGCATGAGTGGCGAGGGCGAGTTCGGTGAACAGCCACACGGCTGGGAGATGTTGCCGCCCCAGGTACACGAGCTGAAGAACATGCCCAACACCGAGATCATCTCGATCATCAATAGGGCGGGGCACTTTTCGAACACCTCTGCGGAAGAGCGTGCGCGAAAGTCAGTCGCCTGGATGCGGGAGAACGGTGCCTACAAACCGCGCTGGCGCGACGAGGGGTCGCGATCGGCTGGAGACTGAGTCGTGGAGAACTGAGGGATGGTTGAGAGACAAACCTGTCGAGCGGACCCGGAGCCTCTGCTTTCCTAGAATGGCTGCGGTCGCGCCGGCGTAGCTCAGTTGGTAGAGCACTTCATTCGTAATGAAGGATTCCTAGCCAGGTGCCTCCGGAGGTGCTTTCCGATGCGACCCTCTGTGTTCGACACGTCCTCATGTTTCCGACGAGTTTTGAGGGATCTGAGAGACAACTGAGCGACAGCCGCCCAGAAAAAATTGGGGGCTTCCCCACTTGACGGCCGCCCGTCGAAAGTGGGACGCTAGTCGGCATCGACCGGGCACTCTTCACTGACGAGCTGAAGGCGAAGACGGCGGCAAACGGCGGCAACGTGCTTGCTGCCGTAGATCAGATGCTCGGGGAGACGGTCGAACGCGTAGAAGCTCTGCCGACGGAGTTTCCGGAGATCGCCGAAGCCGGGGCGCTGCTTCGCGCCCAACGGGCTCGGCGTCCCTCCTGGGGGTTCGGCCTCTTCCGCTTCTAGCCGGCCGCCGTCTCGTCGCAGCCGAGCAATTCAGCATCAGCATGAAATGCAGCCGCCATCCTTTCGGCGGGCGCGCCCGGATACAAGCTTGCATCGTCCACTGACCAGCAAAGCTCGTTGTCCCATTCCCCTCAGCTCCTGGGATCGGCTCATCCATCTTCATAGCGATCAACTGCAGGCTTGCCTCGGTGATCGTGCCAGTGGCGCCCGCCGCGACCCAGAAGTGCGGGAATCGCTCAACGATTCTGCTCAGTTTGGCGCGCTCGCCAACTTTCGGCATCGCCTTCCTGTTGACGGCGCCCGTCATGCCGCCACCGCCAAATCCGCCTCGGCCGGCACCGTCGGCGACGGGGCATCCCCCTCGATAACACGAAGGCGAGGTTCAAAGCTCGCCGCAGCTCGTGCGGGCGCATCCCCGAGCCGTCGATACTGGGAATAGCGTTCCGAAGTCGTCGTCAGGTTTGCGTGCCCTAGCCACTCCTGCACCTCGCGGGGCGCGTTTTCGGGATTCATCATCTGATACGACCCGAAGGTGTCGCGCAGATCGTGCAGTTTGAGCACGGCGAACTCGCGTTCCACGATGTACGTCTTGCCGCGACCCTTGTGCTTTTTCTTGTAGCGGCGGACCTCAATGGCCCCGACGCCCGCCGCGAGGCAAGCTTGCTTGAAGCGCTTGGAGACTTTGCCGGGGTCGAGCGGACCCCCGGTCTCTTGGTCGGCGAAGACGAGATCATCGTCCTCTGAGAACCTCGATTCAGCGCGCCAGGCGAGCAAGACAACGCTCTCGACCGGCGTCATTGGCACTGGCCGGCTTTCCTTCCCCTTTGGTCGTTTGAACTCCCCCTCCACGTAATTTTCAGAGACATAGAACCAGCCATCCGAGAAGTCGCAATGGTTCCAGCGCAGCGCGAGCAGTTCGCCACGTCGAAGACCCGCTTGCTGCCCCGTCCGGTAAAGCGGTCGCTCGACCCGCCCGTAGTCGTCGGCGGGGACCGCCGCGATCACCGCGTCAACCTCCTCGGGCGTCATTGCCACGATCTGATCCGGGTGGCGCCGATACTCGGGGAAATCGACTGCCTGAACCGGGTTGTCGCTTCGGAGTTCTTCGCCCATCGCGTGTTTGAAAGTGCCCGAAGCGAGCCAAAGGGCGCTAATCACGACGCTCGGTCCGACCCCCTTCGCGAAGATTTCCCGCTTCATCCGTCGCAGATGTTTCGGCTGTACTTCATCGACCGGCATATCGCCGATGCTCGGCGCCAAATGGTTTTTCAGGACGCCTTCTCGGTTCTTGACGTAGGACTTCGCTTTCCCGTCCTGCTTTAGATCCGAGATATGGGCTTCCGCGACCTCACCGACGGTCGGGGTTCGACCGGCAGCCTCGACTTTCGCCGCCTGCTCAGCGGCATACTCGCGTTCGATGGCCCGGGCTTTTTCCTCCTTCTGGGTCTTCGTCAACTGTCCGATCGCACAGACGCGCCTCGTCTTCTGCGGCTTTCCCGGGACCGGGCGCCAGCGGTAGTGCGTCGATCCGTTCTTGTCGAAAAACGACCCGGTCCCATGAGGACGGCGTTTCTCGCCCGAGTTACGCTGGGAAGGCATTAAGGCTCACTCCTTAATGTCGTGCCCCCGGAAACAGTTGGCGCTGTTTCGGCAGGTGGGCAGCGGGCGCCTCCTCGAAAGGGGATGCTGTCCGCTGCGACCCTGCGGGGCGATTGATCTTGTCTAGTCTTCATTTTACCGCGTATCTGCCGCAAGAGCAGGGACTTTCTCCGGGCGTAGCTCTAGCTCCTCGATCCAGCTTTCGATCGACTCCTGCCGGAAGTAGATGCGACTGCCAATCGGGACATGGGGGATTTCCCGCCGCTCGACAAGTTCGTAGATCCGGTTCTTAGGCAGGCCGGTCTCGCGGACAACGTCCGCCACGGTCCAAAGCCGGATGCGAGGGCCGCTGGCCAAAATCAGCCTGGCTTTCCTAGCCAATTCACCGCGTCTCCTGGGCTGTCCGGCCGGAGGAAGATCGGGGCAAATGGGCCCTGTTCGGCGAGGTCCTCGGCGAGCCCGATACTGATCTTCACCTCCGGCGTCCGGGCAGCCTCCGGGTCACTCCGCAGTAGCGCAAGAGTCGCATCGCGCCGTCGTTCCAAGACCGCCCGCGAAACCGACTTCTCGTCGCCCGCAAGCACACAGAGCACTAGCGGGAAGGATGGATAATGGGAGCGCCAAAGTGGAAGATCCCGGTCGCCTTTGGCTCGATAGAGCCGCGCGTATCGCCCCAGCTCGGCCGCCAATCGATCGACTGACATCGTTGCCCGGTCCAACTCAAGGAATCGCTGCTCGATCACAACCTCCTCGTCCGTGAGCCGGAGGTAGGTCAGGACTGCATCCGCAAACAGGGTTCGGCGGCGGCGACCCCGACCGCGGCTGAGCGGGTGCGGCACCTCGTGGTGCCAGGAGAAGGGTCCGAACTCGTCTCCGCGTTGACGAGCCGCGCCGAGAAAACAAATCGCAGCATCGTTTACGGCGACCGTATGAGCCTGCAGCGGACCCGCGACTTCGGCGGCACGGAAAAGCCTCGGCTCGTGATTCAGGACGCCAGCTTCAACGGCTCGGCGGACCCCGGCCTCGGTCACGAACCACAAGCGCTGCGGCGCACCGCTCGTCTGAGCGTAGTCGAGCAGGCCGGCTTCGCCGAGCCGAGCCATCACCCGCTGTCCCCAGCGCTTCCGCACCCCCGGCATATGAATCTCGCGGACTTGCTGCTCGGAGAGAGCGCGATGCTGAGCAACGGACGCGACGATCTCGATAGCTCTGTTCGGCAGACCGGCGCCCGTCGACGGTGCTTCCCTCATCCGGTTCTCCTCGCAATCCGAAGCGGACCGGACTCGTCCTCGGCAGTTTCTTCCGGCTCGTCTGGGACCTTGCCCGAGCGGCGCACTTTCCGAAGCTCGGAAACGATCGCGTCGTCCAGCTCGTGAAGGTGAGCGAGCACTTCGGCAGGCGTCTTTCGCCCAGCAGTCCTCGCGCTGCTTGATTCCAAGTCAGCGGCCCGGCCGGGCTCGCCTACGGCATCCTCGACCCGGATGCCGCCAAGCGCGAACGGGTCGCTTAGGTCGCCTTCATGGGTGACCTGCGCGATAAACCGAAAGCGCGGCAGTCGGGTGAGTGCAGTCGGGCTCGGCTCGCCGCCCCACTCCCGAGTAAGGAGCGAGGCAGCGTGAGAGTTGAGTGCCGTAGACACGAGATGCGACCGATTGGTCGTCAGCGCGTTCAGGGTGGCCGCGCTCAGTCGCTCGGGGTTCTGATTCAGGAAGATTCCCCTGAGGCCGAACTTCGCGGTCTGCTCAACCAGCGCCGCGATGTTGGTCGAGCCTCCGTCGAAGGTCTGGATCTCGTCTAGGCAGGCGAAAAAAAGGGCTCGCTGATCTGGCGGCAGGTCGCCGCGAGCCTTCGCGCCGTGGAAAAGGTCGAAGACGAGCAAGTTGGCGAGGAGCCGATCGCGAGCGCCCCCCGATCCGGGACAGGCGAGAACGATCAATCCTCGATCCATAGCCTCGCGGGCTCGATAGGTGCTCTGACTCTGGCCGAGCAGTGCCGTCGCCGCCGACGACGCCCGCAAGCGATCAACCATGTTGGTCAGCGGCGTGATCGCCTCCTCGGCGAGCCGGCCAAATCGGTCGAGCCAAAACTGCTGCGCCGTTCGCGGTAGAAACGGGAGCACGGCGTCGCGCCACTCATCGTTAGAGAGCAGAGTCGGGATCTGAAAAATCGTCGGCGCCTTCTCCGGAGGCAGAACCCGAGCGATCGACGCTAGAGCAATCGCCGCTTGCGTCGTGAGGTTGATCGCTCGCGTATTTCGCTCCCCCCATTCCAGGGCAGACGAGAAGGCGTCAACCACGGCTTCGACCCGGGCCTCTGCCTCCTCTGGATTGCTTCCGCGCAGTTCAAAGAGGTTCCATCCGGGCTGCGGCGCCGACCCGCTTCCGGGGCCGAGGTCGATCTGCACGACCCGCTCGGCGACCCCCGAGGCGGTCAGGTAGGGCTTGATCCGCTCCAGTGCATCGCCATGAGGATCGAGAAATAGCCCGCCGTGGCCGCTGCGAGCCAGGTGGACAAATTGGGCGATGGCCAGCTCCGTCTTCCCGTAGCGGCTCCGGCCAGCAACGTAGGAAAAGAAGCTGTCCGCCACCCGGACGCCGACAAGCTCCTCGGCGGTATCCCTCCGCACGTGACCCAGCGGAATAAGGTCGGGCCGATCTGCCTTGAAGGCCGGCAGCGGTGGTGCCGGCGCCAGCAGCGCGCCGGAGCGGACAACATTTTCGGCGCGGCAGTCAATCGTCGGCGGCTTCAAGAAGCCGACCAGCTCGCTCGCCGTGACGATGCAACGCCGAGCCGGCCGGAAGTATCCCGAGCGGAATCGGCGGTCAAATCCTCGGCGGCGCGGCCAGGCGTCCGAGCCGATGAATGCGAGACCGGGAACCGGGAGCCCCGCCGCTCGCAGCCAGTTCCGAGACGAGAGCGGCCCGAAGGCAGAGAGCAGGCTGAGCATCATCGCTTTCGCCCGCGAGCGATTTCTGCCGCGAACCCGAATCAGGATTTGAGCCTTGAAAAGTGGTCCGGCATCGCGCAGCTTCGCGTCGAGCGCAGAGGCGATATCGCGGCGCTCCGCAAGCTCGGCGGGCTCACGAGCTGCTTTGTCTTTCGTACCGCCGAGCAGCCGGGCGAGGTCGATTCGCTCACCGCCATACCGGCGCCGTCCCTCCCGTTGCAGGGCTCGACGGAGCCGAGCGCGCCGAGGCCCGGCAGCAGGCAAGAGATCGACATGGACCGTCGCGGTCTCGCCCCGATCGGATTGAAGCCCGACGAGGGCCCCGGCGAACGGCTGCAACGGGTCCGGGTCTAGTTTGAGCTTCGCCAGCGGCTCGATACTCGGTCGAGCAAGGACCAGCTCAGTCCGAAGGACAACCTCATCGTCTCCGGCTGATCGGCTCGCTTCGTCCGCGATCACCTCGTCAGCGCCACGGATCTCGACGCCCTGAAACATTCGTAGAGCGCTCCGCACAATCTCCTCGGCCCGGGCGGGGAAGCCGAGCAGGTAGACGAGCCGACCCTGATCGTCAGAGGCGACTGAGACCCTGATCGCCGAGGCTGGCCGATCAATCCAGCCGAGGACGGTGCGATCGGAACGGCTGAGCTGGGAGGCGAATCGAAGGACCGTCTCGATCGACGGTTTGAATTCGTCAGCAGGAACAGCCGCGATGAGAAGCCGTGAGCGAAGCGAGCGGCGAGTGGCTAGAAGCCGCTGCGTCGCCAGCGCCAGGGCGATCCCGGTCGCGATGATGGCGATGGGTGCCAGTTGGGGGGCGCGTTCGATTAGCCGATGAGGATCGAGATTCGATAGCTCGCGTCCGATGGCCAGGAGCAGCGCGCCCGCGACGATTGCGATGAGGAGCGATGGATCGGACCGACTGCGATTGGTGGTCATGGACTGCTCCATTTGTGACGGGGAGAAGTCGGCAAAGTCGCTGTTGCGGGACGCCGCTCACGAAGCCGATTTCCGACGATCCGGGCCGAGGCCGGGATGGCCTGCGGGGCGGCCGAATGGGCGGCCTGCCGGGTGGCCTCCGGGGCGGCCTGGGTGCTCATGCCGCATCGGCCCCCGTCGTGATGCCCTTGGACGCCAGGCGGCGTCGACCGATCTCAGCGAAGCTCGGGCTTAGCTCGACGCCGAGGAAGTTGCGGCCGTGGCGGTCGGCGACGATCCCGGTCGTCGCTGCCCCAGCGAAGGGGTCGATCACCGTGCAGCGGTCGCCAGGATCGTCGTGGTTGCAGCTGGGCTCCCAGCCGACAGTCTCCCGGTGATTGAGCACCTTGCCCGACCGCGCCCACGACCGGCTGTGAGCGCGGCCTTGTTCAAGTTCCCGCTGCGGATCGCTCTTGCCGGCCGGAGCCTCCTCGCCATCTACGAGCCTGCGGGACGACACGATGCGCCGCCACGGCGCCCCGCAGGTCCTGCACGCGGTTGGGGAGCTGCCGGCGAGAATGCAGGGCTCGACGAGGCCTTCGGGGAAGGTGGCGAAGTGCGCGCCCCTAAAGCATTGGGTCGCCACCTGCCACACGCTGCGACGATTGCGACCAGCGCCGCCGACCCACCCGTTGCTTTGACCTCGGGGAGCCGAATGGCCTCCATAGCTCAGCCGCTCCGGCCGGACATAGCCGTTGCCGGCCCGGCCTCCCTTATCCGGTTCGCGAACAGCCTCGGCGTCGTAGAAATACCGCCGGCTCTTGCTCAGCAGGAAGACGAACTCATGGGCCCGAGTCGGCCGATCCCGGATCGGCTCCGGCATCGCATTCGGCTTCGCCCAAACGATGTCGGACCGCAGCCACCAACCGTCGGCTTGAAGCGCGAACGCAGCGCGCCAGGGGATTCCAATCAAATCCTTCGGCTTGAAGTCGCCGCCGTCGGGGAGGTTGCGAGTGCCGGCGAAGCTGTCGCCGAGATTCATCCAGAGCGTCCCGTCGTCCCGCAGGACTCGGCGCACCTCGCGCATAACGAGGACGAGGTGCTGGACAAACTGATTGGGCGTGGGCTCTAGACCGAGGCACCCTTCCCAGGCTGCGCAGCGCTCACAGAACCGGCCGCCTCGGTTCTTCGGTCCCCAGCGGTGGGCGCACCCCGGGGAGCCGTCCCAAATCCTGGGTGGAACCCCGTAATCGCGAAGGCCCCAGTAAGGCGGGCTCGTCACGCAGGTATGCGCCATGCCTTCGGGCAGGGCGGCGAGCACGTCTATCGAATCGCCGCAGAGGATGCGGCTGTGGGCCTCCTGTTGAGGCCGGGGCGGAGCGACGGGCGCCTGCTCGAGGAGATCGCCGCTCAATATCGCGACCCGCTCACGCTCAGCCATTAGCCCGACCTCGCTGCACGAAGACGGGGGCATACGCTCGCCCTGAGTCGCGGTAGCGCCGCAGAAACCGATGCCAGCCGCGCCGAGCCTGACGGACGGTCGGTGCGCTAACCCGCAGAACCGCCCGGCCGCCTCGCGCCCCGACCACGGAGACGGCCAGTTGACCCTGCCGATAGGGGACGTGCTGGAGCGCCCGATGAGATCGCAGGGCCCGCGCCGCACGCCGGCCGGCGGCGCTGTCCTTCACGTCCTGGGGGTCCTGCCTCAGAGCGGGCAGTCGGGATTCGCGCCGCTCGCCTCCGGTCGATTCGGCCGGAGAGACCGGCGTCGGAGAGGAGGTGACCGACGGCGGGGCGGTGGAGGTCGGCCGATCGGGCTCGCCGGCAGCGAGGACGAAGAGAGCCGCGAGCCCGACGAGGATCGCGCTGGCGAAAACCAAGATCGCCCGCGCCGCGCTCGGGTCGAGCGGGCGGTCGAGGAGGGCGCGGAGGCGGTCGATCATCCGGCCTGCCCTCCTTCGGCGGCGGGCGGCTGGGCGTAGCCGAAGATCGGCGCCGGCATCCCCCACTGCACCGCTTCTGCGGGCAGGAACGGCCCGGAGCGGGCGACGCGGTCACCGAAGTTGCCGTCGATCGTCGTGATCTGCCCGCCGGGGAAGACGCGCTCGACGATGCCGACGTGGTCGCTCGCGGTCGGCCCGGAGCCGTAGAAGACGGCGTCGCCCGGTGCCGGCGTGGCGCTTGGCGGCAGGACGCGGGCGCCGTTCGCTTCGGGGGTGGAGAGCGGAGGATCGTCGGGGGCCGTTACCGCGAGGGGGCCGCCTTCATGGGCCTTCGCCCATTCGTAGATCGTCCCCGAGTAGCCGTAGGTGGCGGTGCTGCCGTGGAGGGGAACGCCCGCCTTCTTCCACACCCAGGCGACGAAGAGCGAGCACCACTGCTCGCAGGGTCCGTAGGGGTTGCAGTTGGAGCCGGGCGGGCTCTCAGCAGTCCCTAGCTGGCTCTCGGCGATGCGGACGATTTCGCTGCCGCTCGCGCCGCCTGAGGACGAATCGCCGCAGGCCGAGCCGCCGCCGCTCACTTCCCTGCCGGACGCGATCGGGCTCGTCGGGGCGGGCGCGCCCTTGCCGCGAAAACCGTATTCGACCGCCCGCTGCATGACTTCGTCGGCGTAGTTCGCTGAGGAGTCCGAGCAGGCGCCGTAGTAGTTGCAGGCGGTCTGCCGGTAGGCGGCGTACGAGTCGCCAGCTAGGCCGAAGACGGCGCGCAACATCCTCGCGGCGGTGAAGACCGCGTCGGCGGGATCGAAGGGGTCGGCGCCGCCGCCGTCAGCGTCGACCTTGTAGCGGTCCCAGATCGTCGGGCCGGCTCCGGGGCTGCACGCCGATTCGGGGACGATCGCGATCTGCATCGGCCCGCCGCAGCCAGAGGGATACACGTGGGCGCAGGCGCGGTGGCCGCACTCCTGGTAGCCGATCGAGGCGAGGAAAGCCCAGTCGACGTCGAAGCGAGCACCGGCCTCCTGGTAGATCCTCAACCGTGCCGGCGGGATCTCCCTGACGGCAGCCCGGGTCGGCGGGTCGGCCATCGCGACCCCCACGCCCCCCACACAGGCAAAGTCGCTTCCGAGGATCGCCAGCATCGCCCCCAGGACCGAGACGACGCCGATCAAGGCGATGCCCGCTAGGCCGCTAAGCCACAGCGGCAGCTTCGAGCTTGGCCGGGCGCTCACGGCCGCTTGTCTCTCGGTCTGCGGCGCTTCCTCTTCGGCCGAGGATTAGCGCTCTGATCCGGCGTTCGGTCCTCGGTCGCCTCTCCTCCGCTCCGATAGACGGTCCTTTTCCTGCGGGTCTGCTTTTCGGAGGTCGAACCCGAGGCGGCGCTCGGCTCCGCGGACCCAGGCTCCTCTGCGGCAGGGAAGGACCGGGGTCGCTTCGAGCCGACTTTCGTCGTCGTCTCCGGTGATGGTGGGGGAGGCTCGGGGTCCGCAGCGCCGCCTCCCCGAGGCTCCCGGATATCGACCTTGCCGGCGATGTCCGGTTGCTCTGGCTCGACGGTGGCCGAAACCCTCTGCCCTTCTCGGCGCTCGCCGGTCTGACGGTCCCGGGCCTTGCCGCGGTCCCCGTCCCGCCCGCTCTGGCCGCCACTGCCGGGGAGCGGTGCCTCATCGCGACTGCCGCGGCCGCCATCACGCGCGCCGGGACTTCCGGCCCCGCCTGCCGGCGCCGGAGCGGGCGATCGTGAGGAGCTACGAATCCGCCGAAGCGGGCGGGCCGCCGTGCGAGCGCCCCCGTAGAGCGCGAGCAGC
>Ga0207711_10000163_pt1 | contig 71739 bp, 64 predicted proteins | sample KBSS34metaG_FD_184401 | JGI IMG/M metagenome (GOLD analysis project Ga0207711, IMG submission 184401) | Switchgrass rhizosphere microbial communities from Kellogg Biological Station, Michigan, USA - KBS S3-4 metaG (SPAdes) (version 2) | ecosystem: Host-associated > Plants > Roots > Rhizosphere... | reverse complement strand
CCGACCTGATCATCGCCAAGCAGCGTAACGGTCCCATCGGGACGGTGCCGCTACGGTTCCTGGGGCAGTACACGCGGTTTGAGAATCGTATCGACGATCTGCCGGACGAGCCACCGGAGTGATCTTCAGTAGGGCCGAGCTTCCAGGCCGGATCTTTGGACGACGATTGCGAGACAATAGATGCATGCTCGAAGCGATCATCCGCGACTCCGAGATTATGCACGGAACGCCGGTGTTCCGAGGCACTCGGGTTCCCGCGCAAACGCTCTTCGACTACCTTGAGGGTGGACAAACGCTGGAGGACTTCCTTGAGGGATTTCCGACGGTAAGCCGAGAGTTGGCGATCCAAGCTCTCGAAGAATCCAGGAACTTCTGACGCGGCCTTGACTCAGTGAGCAGACTCGACCGCGCCACTACATTCTGCGAAACCTACGGGCTGAAGTCCCCATACTCCTCGCCCCGATGGCCGGTGCCTCGCCGGCAAGTTTGTCCATCGCCGTCGCCAATGCGGGAGGCATGGGTGCGATGGGTGCACTGATCACTCCGCCTGCGGGAATTCGCTCCTGGGTCGAGGCCGTACGATCCAGCAGTCGTGGTCCTTTTCAATTGAACGTGTGGATTCCCGATCCCAAGCCAACCAGAGATGCGGTGGCCGAAGAACGAATCAGGAAATTTATGGAAGCATGGGGTCCGCCGGTGGCAGCCTCCGCCGGTGATTTCGTCCCGCCCGACTTTGATGCCCAGTGTGAAGCCTTCCTGGAACTCGCCCCGACAGCCGTGTCATCCATCATGGGCGTCTTCCCCGCCCCGTACGTGACGAAGTTAAAGGACCGCCATATCGCTTGGTTCGCAACCGCCACCACGATCGAGGATGCCAAGATCGCGCGCGATGCGGGCGCGGATGCGATCATCGCTCAAGGTTATGAAGCCGGAGGTCACCGCGGCTCGTTTGATCACGCGGCCGCCGAGCGTCAAGGTGTAGGACTATTCGCGCTGGTTCCCCGCCTGGCCGATGTCATCGATCTTCCGATCATTGCGACGGGTGGAATCGGCGATGGCCGCGGTGTGGCTGCCGCTTTGACTTTGGGCGCGAGCGCGGCGATGCTCGGGACCGCGTTTCTGCGGTGTCCGGAAGCACAGACACATCCGGCCTGGGCGAATGCCCTTGCGAATCTCGAGCCGGAAGGCACGCAGCTGACCAGGGCCTTCACCGGACGGCTGGGTCGCGCCATTGCGACCGATTTTGTACAAGCGGCTGCATCGCCCGATGCGCCTCATCCTGCGCCTTATCCGGTGCAACGAGGCTTGACGGCGGCGATGAAAGAAGCCGGCGCGGCTGCGGGCGACCATCATCGGATGCAGGTGTGGGCGGGCCAATCCGCCGCCATGGCACGACCGATCCCGGTCGGCGATCTCGTCAAACAAATCTGGGACGAGGCGGTTCCTTATTTGGCCGCCGGCGCGACCGGCCAGTTGCCGTCGTAGGGCGGCCAGTTCGGCGCCATGGCCTCTGGGTCGGGATAGTACATCGACGCGTAGATCGACCGGATCTTCCCCTGCTCGATGAAGAACCACTCGGCCAGAAGATTGCGCCGCATGGCGACGCCCGGCTTGCGCTCGAACAGCACCAGGCTCAGCACCACTCCGGCTTCTTCATCGACGATGGGAAAGCGGCGCGCCGTCACCGCGAAAATGTTGACCATCGCGCCTTCCGAGGTGCAATCGCTCTCGCCGCCCGTCGGAAGCGACCGTTGCGTGGTCAGCGTCCCGTTCTCCAGTCGCTTGCAGCCCGGGTATGCCAGAATGAGCTTCCCATCGTGGGCCGATAGGCCGTCCCAATAACTGTTGGTGATTGCGATCAGGTCGGTGCGAGATACTCGTCCGGCTTTCGGCGCAATGCGCTCGCCCGGCGCGTGTGCCAGCAGATAGTCCACGTCGTTGTAGGCGGCATTTGCCTGACCACCGCCCAGCGGACCTAGGCCCGGATCGCCTTTACGCGCCAGCACCCACTCCGCCTCGGTGATTTTGCGGTCTTCGACTCTCAAACGCAGCGTCACGATCGCGGGACCACTCATCTCTTCCAACGTTCCGAAATAGCCGGCTTGGCCGCTCTCAGGATCGAAGAATCGAAGCTGGAGCTTACCTAGACCCTTCGTGCTTTCCCACAGCCCAGTGCCCACTTTTCGAACCATCGCGTTTTCCGTTTGGCGGAAGCCCACCGAAAGTGGTGCGGACGCGGGTTTGTGTTGCACGACGGCGGTCAGATACTGATCGAGGGTGGTCTTTAGACAGGCCCGGTCGCAGGGCGCTCCGTAAGCGCTTCCCAGCGCGAGAACACTTAAGAGAGTGAGTCGTAGCATCAGTTCGTATTCTACCCATGATCGATGACGAAGACGGACTCGGCACGGCGCCTATATCCAGGTAGCTCTCGCCCTAAACAGCAGCGATACCGCTCGCCAGCAACGTGGCAAGCAAAGCGAGGTCAATAGCTCACGGACAGTTGCCCAGGCGTCGACCTTTCTGACCGGTCCTGGATTCTTTACCGGCCGCCTTCGTGACGATGAGGCTTTCGAAGGTATCGCCATGATAGCTTGCGGTATTCACGAAGGACCTGTCAACGCCCACCGCTGTGTAGGAAAGCGTAATGCCATCGAATTTATAGTTCTCAACGGTATATTTGCGCTTGGCTGCGGTCTTCTCCGTATCGGCACGCACCTCGGCCGGCGTACCGTTGATGCCCTGCACCATCGCGGCTGTGAAACATGTAGTGGACGTGTGGGGATTCTCCCCGGTGAAAACAACTTCCCAATTTCCCGGCCGGAAACGCTCTTGCGCCCGTAGCGCGGGTGAAAGAGTAAGCGCGGCAACGCCAATCGATATCAGTAGGTTTCTGCTTATCATGTGCTCCTCGATGATACGTGGGCCAGATCGCGGCGTTTTAAAGGGGAATTTTGGCGTCCAAACTTCTCCGCCAATTAAAGTATAGCAACTGCAACTGATTGAAAACACGCCGCGTTCCAGGAACTCGTTGGGGTAGTATGATTCCATGATTCCCGACGTGAAAAAGGACGCTGTGACGCGCGCGCTGCGCGAAGCGTTTGGTGTGACCGACTTCGAAGACATCCGGATGCTGACTGCGGGGCTTTCGCCGGCCCACGTCTTCCGCGTCGTCGTACGGGGATGTCCATATCTGTTGCGCGTCGTCATGGATACTGGCACCGCAGCCGGGCCGGGCCGAGGCGATCAAGCCCACCACTTTGCCTGTATGAAACTGGGAGCGGAGGCTGGAATCGCGCCCCGAGTCTGGTATGCCAGCACCGAAGATCGCATCGCGATCACGGATTTTGTGGAGGCACGGCCGTTTCCACGAACCGACGCTCTGGCCCGGTTACCGGTTACGCTTCGGAGGCTGCACGCGCTGACCCCGTTCGCGAAACCCGCGAATACCATCACCCCGGATGGGTTCATTCGAAGATTTCAGGATGCGAAGATTCTGCCCGAGGGTGAAACCGAAGAACTCTTCGAACGGTACGCACGCGTAACCAGCGTTTACCCGCGTGATTCGGACCGTGATTCGGACATGGTTTCGTGCCACAACGATCTAAAACCGGAAAACGTCCTCTTCGACGGAGACCGCGTGTGGCTGGTGGACTGGGAGGCCGCGTTCCTGAACGACCGGTACCACGATCTCGCGATGGTGGCGAATTTTGTGGTCACAAACGACGCGGAGGAAGAGGCTTATCTTCGGACGTATTTCGGAGAAGCGGCGGGGGAATACAGGCTCGCGCGGTTTTATCTCATGCGTCAGACCATGCACGTGCTCTACGCCGTCGTCTTCATGCTATTCGGCTCGGGAGGCAAGCCGATTGACGCAGATGCGAAGGCCCCAGCTTTCCGGGACTTTCACAACCGCATCTGGTCGGGTGAAGTCAGCCTGGCCTCGAATGAAGCGAAGCTGCAGTACGCGAGGATTCATATGAATCAGGCTTTGCAGAATATGCGAGAGGTACGATTTCGGGATGCACTACGAATCGTCGCCAATCGGCATGCCAGCGCTTAGTTCCCTGCGGCGCCCACCACTCCTGCCCAGCATCAAACCCTGGACTGGAATCCGCACCGCGCTCCGCCTGGCGGTTTTCTAAAATATTGATAGAACACTATTTCTTCAATACAGACTGCCAGTTGAGGACGACATTGATGGTGTCGGGGGCGTCGGATTTTTGTTCGACCATGCCAAGGAAGCGGGAGCCGTCGGGGCTGACGGTCCAGGCGGGGTTGCGGTCGAAGCCTCCCGCGCCGACGATAGACACATCCATCACCGGCTTGGGCGTGCTAGGCACCAAGTCAGCGCCGGGCTTCACGTCGACTTCCATGATGGAGCCCTGATGACGATAGTAGATCTTGCGGCCGTCGGCGCTCCAGCGCGCCTCCACGCCCTGGCCCTCCGATATGACCCACTTGCCCTCGCCCGAAGGAAACCGGCGCACGTAGGTCTGGTTGTTTCCGCTCTCAAGCGAGACGTATAGGAGCCATTTGCCATCGGGAGAGACAGTGGCTTGACCTTCCTGGAACTTCGTCTGCACCAGAGGCACTGGCGTGCGGGCGCCGGTGAGCGGGAGGCGCAAAACGTCCGCCCCGGTTTCCTTGCTGGAAGCAGTCAAGATCAGATTCTGACTGTCTTTCGTCCAATCGGATGGCACGGCGGGTTGTTCGGACTGGTACAGCATCTGCGGCTCGCCTCCGCTGATGGGTTTCGCCCAAATCGCACGCGAGGGTCCTGCGGAGGTTGCATACGCGATCTTCGATCCGTCGGGCGACCAGACAGGAGCACGGTTACCCATTCCATCGAAGGTGAACCGGGTGGGAATGTTGCGATCCAGATCGAGAATCCAGATATCGCCACTGACCACGCCTGCCAGGCGCTTGCCATCGGGCGATAGTTGAACTTCGGTGAGGTGGACCGCCCCACCGGGCGTACTTAAAGGCCTGCCCGAGCGATCCAGCCAAGTGAGCCGGAAGGTGCGGCCGGTTCCGGAGCGGTAGGCCAGGACGCCATTCTCGGAAACCGAGAATGCAGCAATGCCCAGGATTGGTCCCCCGATCGTCTCGCCGTTTGAGACGGAATTGACAACCGGTGCGGGCTCGCCCGAAAGCTTTCCGTCGGCTGCGTCGAACGGTTGAGCGAGCAGAGCAGCATCCCTCACGAACAGCAGATGGCCGCGGCTGCCGCGCGGCGCGAAAGGCGCGAACTCGGCTTGAAAGGGCGTCGCCAGAAGGGGCTCGGTACCTTGCCGGTCCAGAGGGAGGGAGATGGAGCCGAGGTACACCGCGGGATCGGGATTGCCTTTGAGGTCCCGATAGAGGAAGTGCTCTCCGTCGGGCAGGAAGGTGGGATTATAACGAAGGCCGGCCGAACCGGTGGCGGCGGCTTTCGGTGTGCCACCGGTTTCCGGGACCGTCCAGAGGCCCGTCGAGCCGCCCATTGCCGCGCCGAATGCGATGACGCCCTTGTTGCTCCAGGAGGCTCCGCGGAATCCGGGTGCGTCGCAAAGGATCTGGGAGTCGCCGCTGGCGCTATCGATTTTCTTCAGTTTCCCATCCGCGTAGTAGGCGACGAAGCGGCTGTCCGGAGACCAGAAAGGAGCCGACACGGCATCTTCGCCGGGACCGCTGAGACGCTTGGCATCGAGCGAGTCGAGCGCGCGGACCCAGAGTATGGATCGATTATTGATATCGAGGGTGATGAAGGCGAGCTTTCGACCGTTGGGGGAGACGGCGAGGAATTCGGAGAAGATCTGTTTTTCCGGCGGCAGGACTTGGAAGCGGACGGGCTCGGTGGAGGGTGGCGCTGCAGTGAAATTGATCAAGGCTAGCGCGGCAGCGGCGACGGCCAGGATCGCGGCCACCGCCCAGGGTAGCTGAGCGGGCCGGCGTGTTGACGCGGGCGGTTCGGTAACGGGAGGCTGCGGCGCTGTGACCAGTTCGAGGGCGGATTTCAGATCGCGGGCGGATTGCCACCTCACGTCGGGATCTTTCTCGAGGCATCGTTTCAGGACGCGATCGAGCGCGGGCGGAGCCAGGTTGGCGATGGACGGGGCAGGGCGTTCGAGGATCGCGGCAATGATGCTGGCGGGGCTAGCTCCCTCAAAGGCGCGCTTTCCGGTGACCATTTCGTAGAGCACGCAACCGAAAGCGAAGATATCGCTGCGGCTGTCGGCTTCCTTGGCCTGAAGCTGCTCGGGCGACATGTAGAGCAGCGTGCCCAGGATTTGGCCGGCCCCGGTAAGCCCCATGGTGATGGTCTGGGCAGCGTCCTTGAGTGGGGCGTCAATTTTGGCCAGGCCGAAATCGAGGAGCTTGACGCCTTGCTTTGTGACGAGAATGTTGGCGGGCTTGAGATCGCGATGCGTAATTTTCTTGGAGTGCGCGGCATCGAGGGCGTCGCAGATCTGGGCGGCGTAGTCGAGGGCTCTATCCAGCGGCAGGGGACCTTTGACCGGCTCGCCTTCGACGAACTCGAAGACCAGATAGTTGGGTCCGATATCGTGGAGGGTGCAGATGCGGGAATGATTGAGGGCGGCGACCGCGCGGGCCTCGCGTTCGAAGCGCTCGCTAAATTCCTGCTTGGAAATCTTGATGGCGACGGTGCGATCGAGGCGGGTGTCGCGGGCGCGATAGACCTCACCCATTCCTCCCTCGCCTATGGGGGCAAGTATCTCGTACGGGCCGAGTTTGTCGCCCACAGAAAGCGGCATATGAGTGATTTAGCTCAGTTTACATGATCAAGAAAATGATTTGTGCCTGGATGATGGCCCGCTCCGCGCTCGCGATCCTTCACGAACAAATTCGTCGTCGAAATCCAGCCCCTTTGGTTTCAAGGAGTTCCTGAGATCGTTTTGTCGCCGCGTTTTTCGATCCGGTAAGATAGAAGTAGTGACCCCCCAAGATCCCACGGACCCCTCCCTCCCCTCGAGTTCGGGTACCGTTTCCGAGGTCCCCCAGCCGGCTGGACCCGTCACCGAATTTCCCCCGCTCAATGGAGCCGCTGCCCATGGAGATGTTGTCCCGGTGGCTACTGCGGACGACATGCATCATGAGCGCCCACGCAGCACTGTCGCCGAGTGGACCATCACCATCCTGCTGCTGCTGTTCCTGACCACGACGCTGGTCCAGGCGTATGTGATTCCGACGGGATCCATGGAAGATACGCTGCTGATCGGCGACCACCTGCTGGTGGATAAGCTGGCCTTCGCTCCCTATGGCCCGGTAAGCAAATATCTTCTGCCCTACACGGACGTGAAACGCGGCGACATCATCGTCTTCCGCTATCCGGTCGACATTAATCAGACTTTCGTCAAGCGCTGCATCGGCGTTCCCGGCGACCGCATCCGCGTGATCAACAAACAGGTGTATCTGAACGGAGTTCGTCTGGACGAGCCGTACACCTATCACAAGTCGGATTACATCGATTCTTACCGCGATAATTTCCCCGGCGAGCCCAACGTTTCCGTGGATCACCGCGCCACCGACATGCTCCTGAATCACGTTATTAACGGGGACGTGGTGGTTCCGCCCAATTCCTACTTTGCGATGGGTGACAATCGCGATTCCTCGCTCGACAGCCGCTATTGGGGATTCGTTCCGCGCGAGAACATCATCGGCAAGCCGCTGGTCATTTACTGGTCCTACGACGCGCCTACCGACCAGCTCAACACCTCGTCCATCAGCGTGGAGCACATTGTCGACCTGGCGCAGAATTTCTTCACCAAGACCCGCTGGCGTCGAAGCTTCATGCTGATCCACGGCTATCAAATTAAATAGACATGAGCAGATACGCCGACTCCGTGCGGAACTTCATCCATGAGTGGAGTCTGAACATCCTGATTCTGCTGTTCGGCACCACCACGCTGGTGCAGGCGTTCATCGTGCCGACGCCTTCCATGGACACCACCGTGATGGTGGGAGATCACCTATTAGTGGATAAGCTTTCCTACGCTCCGCCGGGCTCGATCTCGCGCTATTTCCTGCCGTACACGGAGCCGAAGCGCGGGGACATCATCGTGTTCCGGTACCCCATGGACATCTCGCAGAATTATGTGAAGCGCGTGATGGGTGTTCCGGGGGATCACCTCCACATTGTGAACAAGGTGGTGTATCTGAACGGCAAACCCCTCCTGAACGAGCCGTACGCGCAGCACATTTTCTCCAACCCCGATCCGTATCGCGATAATTTCCCGACCGACCCGGACGGCCCCGTGGTCGATCGCGCACTGAAGATGCTCGCCGAGCACGTCCAGAATGGCGAGCTGGTGGTTCCGCCCGACAGCTATTTCGCCATGGGCGACAATCGCGACAACTCGCTGGACAGCCGTTATTGGGGCTTTGTACCGCGCGAGAATATCATCGGCAAGCCGCTGTTGATCTTCTGGTCCTACGATGCGCCTACGGCCGACCTGGTCGGCTACAGTTCCGATCACTTCATCGATCTGGCCAAGAACTTCTTCTTCAAGACTCGCTGGAATCGAGAGTTGAAGCTGGTTCGCGGATATCCTGTTCAGTAGCTCATGGAACATCTATACGGTCTGATTCTGGCCGGAGGCCGGGGCACCCGATTTTGGCCGAAGAGCCGCCGGGCCACTGCCAAACAGGTTCTCCGCCTATTCGGAGACCGCTCCCTCATCCAGCAGACCGTCAACCGGCTGCGCCCGGTCCTGCCGCCCGAGAGAATCTGGATACTTACGAACGGCCACCTGCGCGACGAGATCGTCCACCAGCTCCCGGAGGTCCCCAAGCGCCAGATTCTGGCCGAACCTGCGCAACGGAATACCGCGCCTGCAATAGGCTTGGCGGCACAGATTCTCCACGGTCTCGATCCCGAGTCGATCATGGGCGTGTTCCCGGCGGACCATGTGATCGGCAAACCTCGCCAGTATGTCAGCCTGCTCAAGGCAGCCCTGAAAGCCGCGCGCGCCGGAAAGATCGTGGTTTTGGGGATCCAGCCTCGCTGGCCCGAGACCGGTTACGGCTATATCGAGTTTCCAAAAGGTGTTCAGCCGGGCGGATCGGAGCCCCTGCCCGTCAAGCGGTTCCGCGAAAAGCCCGATGCCGCGACTGCCGCGCGTTTTCTCAAAGCAGGCAACTTCTATTGGAACGCCGGAATGTTCTTCTGGAAGACCTCGGTCCTGCTGGACGCCTTGCGCCAGCATCTGCCCAAGACCGCAAGCCTGCTGGCCAGTCTTCCGCCTTTCGGCTCGCGTAAGTTTTCAAAAAGCCTCGGAGAGGCGTTTCCTAAGACCGAGAACATCTCGATCGATTACGCGGTGCTCGAACGCGCCGCCAACGTGGTCGGGCTGCCCGCCGGCGACATCGCCTGGAACGACGTCGGCAGCTGGAATGCGGTCTACGAACTCCATGCGCGCGACCGGGCGGGCAATGCCCTGCGCACGCACACCATGATCGAAGACAGCACCGGAAACTACGTCGATGCCGAGAAAAAGCTGGTGGCCCTGTTAGGCGTGAACGACCTGATCGTGGTAGATACGCCCGACGCGCTGCTGATCGCCGACCGCGGCCGCGCCCAGCAAGTCGGCGAGCTGGTGAAGCTGCTCGAAGAAGCCGGCCACCATCACTTGCTCTAATCAGGCTTCCGGCGGCTTGGCCTTCTTAAACACCCGCCTCAGCACGGTAATCGCGCGATCCACATCTTGCTCCGTAAGAATATAGGGCGGCAGGAAGCGCAGCACCTTCTCGTGCGTGCAATTGATCAGCAGCCCTTGCTCCATCGCGTCCAAGACGATCTGCTTGCCCGCGAAGTCGATCTCGACTCCGATCATCAGGCCGTAGCCGCGAACCTCCTGGATAAACGAAAATTTCTTGGCCAGCTCCATCAACTGCATGCGGAAATACCCGCCGACATGAATGATGTTGGGCAGCAGCTCATCCAGAATGTCGAAGAACTCGAGTGCGATGCGGCAAGCCAGCGGTCCGCCGCCGAACGTGGTCCCGTGCTGGCCCTTGCCGATGGCGTTGGCCGCGCGCTCCGTCGCCGCCACGAAGCCCAGCGGTATCCCGCACGCTAACGGCTTGGCGGCCGTGGTGATGTCAGGCATCACCATCGGATCGAGCAACTGGTATGAGAAATAAGCTCCGGGCCGACCCACGCCGCACTGGATCTCGTCGAATACCAGCAGCGCGTTGTGGCGATCCGCCAATTCGCGGGCCGCTCGGATATATTCATCGGTTAAAGGATTGATCCCGCCTTCGCCCTGTACGATCTCGATCACGATGCCGGCCGTATTTTCGCCCACTACCTGTTCCAGCGCGCCGACGTCGTTGCGCTGCACGAATCGAGCGCCGGGCAGCATCGGCTCAAAGTCGGTGCGGTATTTCTCTTGGCCCGTGATGGAAAGTGCACCGAATGTCCGGCCGTGAAAGGAATCGAGCAGTGCCACCGTCTCGAATTTGCGAGGGTTGATCTTCTTGCCGTGCGCGCGGATGATCTTGAGCGCGCCTTCCATCGCTTCCGTCCCGGAATTGCAGAAGAACACACGATCGAGGCCGGTGACTTTGGCGATGCGCTCCGCCAGCGGTCCCTGATACTCGTGATAGTACAGGTTCGAGCTATGCAGCATCCGCCCGGCCTGCTCCCGGATCACCTTCATCAGACGAGGGTGGGCATGGCCGAGTGCGTTCACTCCGATGCCGGCAATCAGATCCAGGTACCGTTTGCCGGAAGTATCGTAGACGTAACACCCTTTGCCGCGGTGCAGCACCAGCGGGTAGCGGGCGTAGTTTTGGAATAAGTACTGTGCTTCTAGATCGATTACCGATGCGGCAGGCGTGGCTACGGCGGTTTCCATGGTCTCTTCATAATACCGAAGGCCATTATGCTGACGAGCACGATATCATGAAGAATGCCCCCTACGTCAGAGGGATCCGTCCGCGAGATCGCCGCACTCATCGACCATACCCTGCTCAAACCGCAGGCCACCAAGGCCGATATCCGCCGGCTTTGCCAGGAAGCTCGCCTGTACGGATTCGCCACCGTGTGCGTGAATCCCTATTGGGTTTCATTGGCAGCCTCTGAACTGGCGGGATCGTCGGTGCAGGTGGCCGCGGTTGCGGGATTCCCCCTGGGCGCCAACACCACAGCCATCAAAGCAGCCGAAACGGAAGCTGTCATTGCTGCGGGAGCGCGCGAAGTAGACATGGTTTTGAATATAGGCGAGCTGTGCGCGGGCAATCTCGATGCCGTCCAGGCCGATATTGCGGCCGTTGTGGCCGCCGCTCACGCGCGCGGAGCGCTGGTCAAAGTGATTCTCGAAACTGCTTTGCTGGCCGACGATCAAAAGATCGCCGCCTGCAATATCAGTAAACAGTCGGGCGCCGATTTCGTCAAGACGTCCACAGGATTCTCGACCCACGGCGCGACGGTGCACGACGTGACGCTGATGCGCCGCGCCGTCGGTCCGGAGATCGGGGTAAAAGCATCTGGGGGAGTCCGCTCGCTGGCGGATCTCGAAGTCATGCGAGCTGCGGGGGCAAATCGCATTGGCACCAGCTCCGGCGTTCAGATTCTGGAGACCGCACAGGCGGCTCTAAGGGGCGCTTCTTGACCACCCCGCGCCGTACTGCCCTGCGTTTCCGCGAGCGCGCTGAGCTGCTCGACTTCCTACTCGAAGTGTCGCGCATCAGCTCTGAGACGCTGGATCTCGCGGAGCAGCTCTCCACCATCGCTTCCATCGTGAAGGAAGTGGTGCCGTACGATGTGTTCGCCATCCTGCTGTACAGTGATCGTACGCACGCGCTTACCATCCGGCACGCCATCGGGCACCGCGAGGAAGTCGTTCGCAGCCTGTCGATTCCCCTAGGTGAGGGAATCGTGGGAACGGCCGCGGCCCGGCGCGAGGCGGTGCTGGTCGAAGACGTCACGCAAGATCCCAGATATCTCAACGCGCTGGATGCCGTCCGCAGCGAGCTGGCCGTCCCGATGACCGCGCGCGGCAAGCTGGTGGGGGTGCTCGACGTCCAATCGACTCGCGTGAAGGCTTACGGCGAACAGGACCGCTCCATGCTCAGCCTCATTGGCTCGCGCGTGGCTTCTTCCATCGAAAACGCGAGGCTGTACCGGCGCGTGGATCGTCAGAATCGCACGCTGCGCACCCTGGCGCATCTTTCCCGCGAATTCAGCGCGATCCTGGACCTGGACCAGCTGTTGACCAAAATCGCCAGCGCTACGCGCGCCCTGATCCCGTACGATGCCTTCAGCGTTTTTCTGGTGGACCACCAGCGCAGCATCCTTCGCAACCGTTTCAGCGTTCGCTACGACCAACGCGTGAAGATCGATAACATCCCTCTGGGGAAAGGCATCACCGGCGCGGCGGTGGAGTCGCATGAGCCGGTGCGGGTACTCGATACGGCCGCCGACTCGCGGTATATCGCCTCGCACCCGGGCATCCGATCGGAGCTGGCGGTTCCGCTGGTCGTACAAGACCGCGTCGTGGGCGTCCTCGATGTCGAGAGCGAGCGAATCGGGTTCTTCACTGAGGATCATCAGCGCACGCTGACTCTACTGGCGCAGCAGATCGCGAGTTCCGTCGAGAACGCGCGGCTGTACGAAGAAGTGGCCCAGCGCGAGCAGCGCATGGACCAGGATCTCAAGGCGGCTCGCCAGGTCCAACGCATCTTGTTACCGCGCGAAGACCCTGACATGCAGGGATTGGCGACGGGCATTCGCTCCCGCCCGGCTCGCGAGATCTCCGGCGACGTGTTCGGGTTCTTCGATCACGCCGAGGACGGCGCTTGCGTCATCGCCTTCGGGGACGTGAGCGGCAAGGGCGCGGCTGCGGCTCTGTATGGCGCGCTGATTTCGGGCTTGCTGCGGACGCTCGCGCGGCGCCGTAATCCGGCGGAGCTGATTCAGAAGTTAAATGAAACCCTGCTGGAGCGCAAAGTGGAGGCGCAGTACGCCACGCTGCTGATCGCATTGTGGCAACCGACCCTGCGCAGATTTGTGCTTTCGAATGCCGGGTCGGCCCCGCCACTGCTGCTCCGCAACGGCCAAGTGATTGAGACCAAGATTGAGGGGGTACCGATCGGATTGCTTGACGACCGCAAATACGACGAAGTGGATCTCGCTGCGGAGGCGGGCGACGCGCTGGTGTTCTATTCCGACGGCGTGGACGAGCAACCGAACGAGAAAGGCGAAGAGTTTGGACGCGAGCGCATCATGCGCATTCTGAAAAAGCACGGGACGGAATCTCCCCAGGGCATCGCCGACGCCATCATCGCCGCAGTGGATGCATTTCGAGGAGCCGCGCCGATATTCGACGATCAAACGGTGGTGGTTCTCAGGGTGGCGGCATGAAGGTTGCCATGCAGCCGGTCGAGTATGTCGATCGTACGCTGACCTGCGACGGCATCGCCCTGGCGGACGTTGCGGCGAATATGGGCACGCCGTGCTACGTCTATTCGGCCGCCACCATCCTGGCGAACTATCGGGCTTACGTAGGCGCACTGCAGGGCTTTCCTCACACGATTTGTTACGCAATGAAAGCCAACGGCAACCTCGCGATTCTGCGTCTGCTGGCGGCGGCTGGCGCCGGTTTCGATATCGTCTCCGGAGGCGAGCTGCATCGCGTTCTGAAAGCCGGAGCGGATCCCGGCAAGGTAGTGTTCTCCGGCGTGGGCAAAACCTCCGAGGAGATCGACGCCGCCCTCGCTGCTGGAATCTTTGCCTTCAACTGCGAGTCGGAGCCTGAGCTCGCATTGGTCGATGCGCTGGCGCACCGCCGCGGGATCAAGGCCCGTGTCGCGCTTCGTGTGAATCCCGACGTCGCCGCCGAGACTCACGCCCATATCGCCACGGGGAGTCTGGGCCACAAATTCGGAGTCGATATCGGTCAGGCCGAGGCGGTCTATGAGCGCGCTCGCCAGCATGGCAACCTGTTGCTCGAAGGCGTGAGCTGCCACATCGGCTCGCAGCAGTTCGATTTTGAGCCGATGATGAAAGCCGCGGATCGCGTGCTCGAATTGATCGCGTGCTTGTGCGCCAAGGGTTTCGACATCCGCCACGTGGATCTGGGAGGCGGCCTGGGCGTCACCTACAGACCGGACGAGCCGGCTCCGCCCATCAGCGAATTTACAGCCGCTCTCCGGGAGAAGGTCGCGGGACGCGATCTACATATGTTCCTGGAACCGGGCCGGTCGATCGTCGGCGATGCCGGCGTCCTGTTGACCCGCGTGCTGTATCGGAAGAAATCCGGAGACAAGGAGTTCGTGGTGGTGGACGCCGCCATGAATGACCTGATCCGGCCGGCTCTTTACGACGCGCATCATGAAATCCTTCCGCTGCGCGCACCGGAAACGGGGAGCTGCGGGCTGCGCGCGGACGTGGTCGGACCGGTCTGTGAATCGGGCGACTTCCTGGCCCAGGATCGCCAGATGCCCGAGGTGTTTCCGGGCGATCTTCTGGCCGTGTGCACCGTGGGTGCTTACGGCTTCGCGCAAGCTTCGAACTACAACGCTCGTCCCCGTCCCGCCGAGGTGCTCATCGAGAACGGGGCATGGCGGGTGATCCGCAAGCGTGAGACCCTCGACGACCTTATTCGCGGCGAGGAGTAGGGATTCTTAAAAGCTGCCGAGCAGGCGCTTGAACGGCGTGTCCTCGCGCGGAAGCACGTTGGGCCAAGTGCGTTCGATACCATCCGCCGTGGGACCGTTAACGAACTCGATCATTAAATGGTGCGCCGCAGCGGCCTTGGCCGCTCGACGATAGAATCCGATCATTTCCTGGTCGGAGCGATGAAGCAAATCAAGCTTCACGCCGCTCGCGCCGGATTTCTCCACCTTCGCGAACTGGTCATCCAGATCCTGGAAATCGGTCACGGAAACAAACTCCTTGGGTTGTTTGATCCACGAAGTATCCGCGATCGCAGACTTCGGATTCAGATTCCTGACGATCTCGGAATCGAGCAGCTTGCGCGGCTCCGGCGCGACCATCAGGACGCGCCAGGGCGTCTCTGCCGGCGTCATGCCATGCATCGCGAAACTCGCGTCGTTCGCGAGCGGAGTAAGCGTGGTGCGAATGGTGGTGCCCTCAGGATGGAATACCGACATGCCTGGGTAATTGTCGAGTTGCGCCTCGGTAATCGCAGCCCAGCCGACGCCCGGCTGCTCGACCAGGAATGGCAAAGCCACGAGGGAGGTCCGTTTGATTTCGCTCAGCTTGATCCGGCTGTAGTCGCCTTTGTTCGACCGGTAATCAGGGAGAACGGCCGCATACGCGTTTCCATCCTGCGCGAAGTGGAAATCGGTCAGCTCTTCCTCTATCTGCAAATCCTCCACCGTGCTGGTGCGTGGGATGTAATACCGAAAAGCTACGCCGTCATCGTAGGCGCGCGCTTCGATGGTGATGCGCCTCCCCAGTGAACCATTCTGAATGTATTGAGCGATCAGCGAATTGTAGCGGTTGCCAGGCTCATTTACCGATGTCGGTGTGGCGCTGACCAGACCGACGGTCTCTCCGAGAAAAACCTCTTGATCGTGAAGTGCGATCCCCAGCAGGGACGTATCCATCAACAGCTTTCCATGAAACGTTACAGAGTAAGCCAGCCGGACCAGAATGGCGTCCTTCGGTGACACGATGAACAGCCTGAGCACCAGTTGACCGTCTGGTGAAGCCACGCTCACGGTGTCGGTCTCGGTAAAAACCGCAGTGACGGCCGCGAGGCCCAGCAACACGAGAGATAAGATGCGGCGTCTCATAAACAAAAAAGAGGGAGTGCTTTCGCACCCCCTCTTCATCTTAAGGCTTCGTACGAGTGACTACGCCCAGCTATAGCCCGCCTTCTTGAAAGGCAGCGACCGGACTCGATCGCCCGTTGCCGAGAAGATCGCGTTGGCGATCGCCGGCAGGATTGGAGGCATGGACGGCTCGCCCATACCGGTCGGGTTATTATCCGACTTCACGTAGTGAACTTCGATGTCGGACGGAGCCGCGGAAATCCGAAGCAGCGGGTGATCGTTGAAGTTCGATTGCACCACGCGGCCGCGATCGACCGTGATCTCCTGCTCCATCATCGCGCCCATGCCGTCGATGATCGCGCCCTGCGCCATGTTCATCGCCTGCCCGGGGTTGATGATGGTGCTGCCGATGTCGGCGGCGACCCACACCTTGTTCACCTTCACCTTCTTGTTGCCGCTTACCGTGACTTCGGCGACTTCAGCGAAGTAACCGCTGTGGCTGAAGTGGAATCCGACGCCCATCGCGGTGCCCTTGGGCAGCGTCTTCTTGCCCCAGCCCGATTTCTCGGCGACCAGGTCAAGGACGCCCCGCATACGGGAGGCGTTGAACGCGTTGCCGCCGCCGAAACCGCCAGGAGCGGCAGGCGGAACCGGCTTGGTCTGGGACAGTAGATCGCGGCGGAACTGCACCGGATCCTTGCCCGCGGCATGCGCCAGCTCGTCGATGAAGCTCTGCGTGACGAACGCCATTGCGTTGCTCGTCGGAGCGCGCAGCGAACCGGTGCGGATCGCCAGCGGCTGAACCGAGGTGTACAGCGCGAAGTTCTCGATGAACGGTTGCGGGAACTCGGTTGCGCCGATGCCGCCCGCGCTGACGGACTGGATCGCGGGACCCTTGCCCTGACCGTCATTCTTGGCGCCGTAGGTGACGAAGTGATTGCGCCATGCGACCACCTTGCCCGAGGCATCGAGACCGGCTGACAGGAACTGATACCCGCCGGGACGATAGTAATCGTGCTTCATATCGTCTTCGCGGGTCCAGAGCATCTTCACCGGAGCCCCGACTTCCTTCGAAATGTACGCCGCTTCTGCTGCGTAATCGTTGGTGAGCCGACGGCCGAAGCCGCCGCCGCCGCGGACCATGTGCAGCGTGATGGCGCTCTGATCGATGCCACAAGCCGTCGCCGCCAAACCACGGGCACCCGTGGGAATCTGGCTGCTCGTCCAGAGTTCGAGTTTGCCGTCCTTGAAGGACGCCGTGCAGTTCTGCGGTTCGAGCGGTGCGTGCGAAATGAACGGATACGTATAGTTCGCTTCCACCTTCTTGGCCGCTGTCTTGATGGCGCCTTCGGGATCGCCGTCCTTGCGCGTGGCGCTCATCGGCTCGCCCATGCCGATCTGCTGAGCCTTCGCGGCGTAAGCGGTGCTGCTGTGATCCGCAGTCGCGCGAGTGCCTTCGTCCCAGGTGACTTGGAGCTTTTTGCGAGCTGAATTCGCCTGATACCAGGACTCCGCCACGATCGCGATTCCGCTTTCGAGGCCAGGATCGCCCGGCAGTACCGCAGCGGTGATATCCGGCCGGTCGACCACAAACGCAGCCTTGACCCCCGGCAGCGTCTTGATCATGTCGAGGTTGTGCGTCTTCACCTTGCCGCCGAACACGCCGCATTTCTCGTACACGGCGTAGAGCATTCCCGGCAGGGTCATGTCGATGGTGAACACCGGCTTGCCGGTGATGATCTTCGGAAGATCCGGGCTGGGGATGGTCTGCCCGATGATCTTGTAATCCTTCGGATCTTTGTACTTGATCGACGCGACATCCGGAGGCGTCATCGTAGCGACTTTCGAAGCCAGTTCGCCGTAGGTGGCCGTCTTGTTGGACGCCTTGTGCATCACTTTGCCCGAACCTGTGGTCAGGTCGGCTGCGGGAACGTTCCAGGTCTGCGCCGCGGCGTTGACGAACATCAGCCGCGCCTGCGCGCCGAGCTGGCGCATCGGAACCCAGTTGGTCGGGGTCGCCGTGCTGCCGCCCGCGATCTGGCCGCCGTACTTGGCCTGATCCTGATCCGCCTGGACAACCTTGACGTCTTTCCAATCGACGTCGAGTTCTTCGGCGATCATCATCGGCAGCAGCGAGCGAACGCCCTGGCCTACTTCGGGGTTCTTCGCGATGATGGTGACGCTGTTGTCCGAATTCACGGTAATGAAGTCGGCAGGTTTCAATGGAGCAGCTGGGGCTCCGAAGCCGCCCGCGCCGCCACGTCCGCCGGCCGGAGGAGCGCCTTTGGCTGCGCCTGGCTGCTGGGCATCTGCTTTGAATACGAGTCCGAACAGCACGCCACCAGTTCCGGTGGCTGCCACGGTCAAAAAGGAGCGACGATCGAAACTTTTCACTGTGTTTTTCTTTTTCATGATCGTTCTCCCTTACTCCCTGGCCCTTCCAGCGCCGCCGCCCGTTGCACCAGGCCGCGAGGACGCGAGCTGCGCCGCACGGTGGATCGCCTGGCGAATTCTGAGATACGTTCCGCAACGGCAAAGGTTGCCGTACATCGCGGTGTCAATGTCCTTGTCACTGGGCTGAGGCTTGGTCGCGAGGAGCGCCGATGCCGACATCATCTGGCCAGCCTGGCAATATCCGCACTGTGGTACGTCCACTTCCATCCAGGCCTTCTGGACCGGATGCGTCCCGTCCACTGACAACCCTTCGATCGTCGTCACTGGATCTTTCACGGTGCCCACTTGCGTCTGGCAAGACCGGACCGCTTTGCCGTTCACGTGGACCGTGCAGGCGCCGCAAAGGCCGGCTCCGCAGCCGAACTTGGTGCCTTTCATGTCAAGAACGTCTCGGAGCACCCACAATAGGGGCGTATCCGCGGGCACATCTACAGTCTTGGACTGCCCGTTCACTTTTAACGTATAAGCCATGTCATTGACTCCAGATCTACCGGACTCCCAAGGGCAGAGCCCAGCTGCGGTATACATCCGTTGAGGTAATCGGTATGATCCGCGTATCTCTCGTAGAAAGTAACACTTGCCTTGTTCGGTGTCAAGGATACGGGCAGGGTCGCCGCCGGGTCAACGACCGGCGGCCACCAGCTCGATCGCTATGGTCGCGTCCAGCGACGGCAACCCTTCCACGATCTGCGTCGAACCCACGGGGTGTGCCGAACGGCCAAGGAACTCGGGCGCAAGCGCGGCGGCTTTATCGGCAGTCGGCCGGCTCAATGAATAGACGCTCATCACCAGCGCATCCGCATAGGATGCCTTCATCGATTCGAGCGCCCGGCCCAGCCTGCCGTAAGCTAGGCGAAGCGCCTGGTCCTGGTCTCCAAATGCCATCTGGGTGGCGGTGAACACCAGCTTAGCGGGGCTCTTTCCGGGCTTCTGAAGGCGTCCCACGCCTTCGCACGAAATCCCGGGCTCGACTGCCAGCCGCGTGAGTTGAATGAAGTTCGCGGCTGCCCCGGGGAACGCCGATGCTACCGAAGTCCGAGCGCTGTCGATCTGAGTGAGATCCCCGACGAAGCAGGTGACCTGCACCATGACCGCCTCTTGCGCCTTCGACGCTGCGGTTAACTCGGGGACTCGCTGGGCCGAAAAGAAGGCGAGCCCACTGGGATTCAGCGTCTTCTTCTGACTGCTTATGCTCTCGATCACCACTTGTGCACCTTCCAGGGGCAGCGCACCCACCTGGATTGTTGTCACCGCGGGCAGCGGCATCTTCTTATCCGAGAAATCCTCGGCCACGATGGTTGCCACGCGGCGCATATCTCCGGTCCCCGCGACGAAGGCCCTCAGCTTCACGAAGGTGGCGTCGCCGCTGGCCCGATCCAGCGACTTAAGGGCGTCGTGCACCTGTTGGGTCAGCAGTCCTTTGGCGGACAGGGGGGAGACATGAAACGCCAGCTTACCGGCTTCCGCGAGCACAGCGCTCGGAGGCTCGGGCGGAAGAGGCAGTGTCTGTGTTTCGGGCTCTTTTTCCTTCTTAGGCGGTTTGATGCGCGGCGGCCCCGTGGTTTGCGCGGCAGCGACCAGGGAAACAGCGAGCAGTAGGGCAATCTTCCAGCGCATGATCAGGGTGTCGCCGACCGCGATTTTATCACCATTAACGACGGCTCCCCGGACAGCCGATCTATCCCCTGTAATTCCTGCGGATGGATGCCCTTGACACGGATCTTCAAGGATCGACATACTAATGCACAGTATCGTTAAGGGACATTAAGAAGACAGCGATCCGCCTGGCAGAGGCGTGGTGTTAGTTCCGTTCTAGGTTGGAGGGATTCTACATGAAACTCAAATCGTTCACGTTCAGCTTTGCATTCGGCATTGTGACATTGGCCAGCTTTGTGGTCGGGATAGGCCTGGGACAAACTCCTGCTCCCGCCGCGGCCCCCAAAGCTGCGCCCAAGACTGCCCCAGCGAAAACCACCACAACGAAAGCAGCCCCCTCGCGAGTCGATTCGGTGATCGAGTCGGTGAAGGCCGGACTGTCAGAGAGCCTGATCATCCGCGGCCTGCAACGGGAAAATAAGCCGGTGGATCTTACCACCGCTGACATGGTGAAGCTGAAGAACGCCGGTGTATCGGAAAACATTATCAGCGTGATGCTCGATCCGGCCAGCGCTCCCGCTGCAGCCGCAGCCCCGGCAGCACCCGCCCCGGCTCCCGTGGCAGCCGCTCCTGCTCCGGCTCCCGCTCCTGAACCCGTAGCCGCCGCGGCGCCTGCTCCGGCTCCTTCGGCCGCGCCGACGCAAGCCGAAAAGAAACGTGTCATCGTCGACGAATTCGACTATTCGACGGTGAAGACCTCGGTTCAAGCAGTTTTCAATACCCAACAGGACATCGGCAAAGGCATCCGCGCCATGCTGGTCACACGGCTGGCACAGGCGAACAAGGTCGTGGTGGTGGAGCGCGCCAAGCTCGCCACGCTGACCAAGGAGCAGGACTTCAATGCCAGCAACCGGGTCAAGCAAGGCTCGGGCGCACGCGTAGGGCAGATTTCAGGCGCCGACGCCCTGCTGTCGGGAGACATCGTGGTCTTCGGCCGCGATGATAAGAAGAAGAGCGTCAAGGGCGGCGGCATCATCGGTGGCGTGATCGGCGGGATCGCCTCCAGCAAGAATGAGGACAAGGCCGTGGTTGTGATCGACTACCGGCTGATCGACGCCGAGACTTCCGAAATCATCGCCACCGGAGAGGCCAAGGGCGAGTCGGTCCGCAAGGGCAACGCGCTCGGCGCGATCGGTGGAGCGCTGGGCAAGGGCGTCGCGGGCGTTCAGATCGATATGACCAGTTCCAACTTCGCGCAGACCATCATCGGCGAAGCCACCCAGGATTGCGTGAACAAGCTCGCTGAAATTCTTCTGGGACAAACCACCAATATGAAGAAGTCGGTCCGCGAAGTAGAAGGACGCGTGGCTGACGTTTCCGGCAAGACGTTGGTGCTCAACGTGGGCTCCACCGACGGCGTCAACGTCGGCGAAGTCTTCGAAGTTCTCCGCATCGTCCGGGAAGTCAAGGATCCGGTGACCAAGGAAACGCTGGATGTGGTGACCGAGAAAACCGGTGAGATGACGATCACCAGCGTGCGTGATAAAGTCGCTACCGGAAGCTATACGGGGTCAGCCGCGCAAGTCGGTTTCATGGCGCGCAAGAAGATATAAGGAAGCTACGATCATGAACAAGAAACTTCTGGTAAGCTTGCTCGCTGCATCGGCGACCCTGGTATCGGCGCAGACCAAGAAGGCGCTGATCATCGAACCCTTCGACTATTCCACGGTAATGACCGGCGTACAGGCCATCTTTGGCACCCAGCAGAACATTGGCACGGGCATCGCGGCGATGCTGACCACGCGCGTGACGCAGGATGGCAAGTTCACGGTGGTGGAACGCCGCAAGGTCGCGAACCTCACCAAGGAGCAGGATTTCTCCGCCAGCAATCGCGTGAAGCAAGGGACCGGCGCGCGCGTCGGCCAGATTCGCGGCGCGGATCTGACCCTGATGGGCGATATCGTCGTATTTGGACGTGACGACCGCAAGACCAGCGCCGGCGCGGGCGCGATCGTCGGAGGCGCAGGCGGCGTAATCGGCGGATCTAAGGGTGAGGCGAAGGCCGTCGTCGTGATCGATTACCGCTTGATCGACGCCGAGACCAGTGAGATCGTCGGCAGTGGCGAGGCCCGCGGCGAATCCAAGCGCACCAGCAAAGGTTTCGGAGCGGCCATGTTCGTGGGCGGCATTGGAGCCGGCGGCGGATTCAATATGACCAGCTCGAACTTCGCCGAAACGATTATCGGCGAGGCCACCATGGACGCGGTCAACAAACTCTCGCAGCAAATCGCCGCGGGTCCCACGACGGGCAGCGCCGGCAGCCGCGAAGACGATCTGGACGCCATCGTGGCGGACGTGGACGGCGTCAACCTTACGATCAACGCCGGAAGCGCGGCTGGTCTCGCCAAAGGCCAGACCTTCACGATCTATCACAAAGGCAAAGAAATTAAGGATCCCAAGACCGGCGAAGTGCTGGACGTGCAGACGACCCCGATTGGCAAGCTCACCATCACCAACGTTCGCGATCGCATCTCCACTGGAACCTTCGCCGCTTCTGGCGGTCCCGCTCCGGTGGTCGGCGACGTCGTCAGGAAGTAGATCCGGAGTATCGATGCGTCTGGCATATTCGCTGATTCTCGTCACTCTTTGCGCACAGGCGCAGGTTGTCCCGCGAGTGGGCGTGCCCGGCGTTGGCATCGGCGCAGGCTCCGTGTGGCGAGGCAACCTCGGCGGCATCCTGGGCCAGCAGCCTTCGCGGGTAACTATGGACGACCTGGGCCGCTTCGACCAGTATCTGGCGGGAGCGGGTGCCTACTGCGCCGCGCTCACGTCCGCGGATTATGCAGCGAATCGTCTGATGATGCGGAGCATGGCCGCATACGTCCGAACGATGAACGCCTACTCGATCAATCCGGGGATGCGCTCCTATCTGGGCCGCCTTTCGACCCGCATTTCGGCGTTCCCTTGCGCCTGGGTCGGAGGTCAGCCCGAGGCTCTAGGCTTTGAGCCGATTCCTCCGCCGGTGGCGACCGAACCGCCGTTCGCACTGACGCCGCCTGACGTCCCAAATGTCGCTGCCGCGGATAAAGAGACTTTTACGGACCTGCAGGCCCGTTACACCGCGGATGCAAAGCGCGCGGCTTCCGCGTGGAAGAGCGCCGCGGAAATGAACGCGAGACTGGCGGCACAGGGAGCATCCTTGAACGCCGACACGGCTGCGACCGTCAGCCGCTTTCAGCTTCTCTTTGGCCTGGCCGCGGGTTCCATGCTCGACCATCGCTGGGACGAAGTCACCGAGCACCTGCAAGCTGTCGAACAAGAGACCGCCAAAGTCGCAAAAGTCGTAGGACGCTAAAATCAGAAGCAGTACCTTCTGATGACAGTTGAGTCCTCCACGCCGCTGATGCGGCAATACCACGGAATTAAGCAGCAGGTCCCGAACACGCTTCTAATGTTCCGGCTCGGCGATTTCTATGAGCTGTTCTATGACGACGCCGTCATCGCCGCCCGCGAGCTCGAGATCACGCTCACCGCGCGCAACAAAGAAAAGGGCCAGCCGATTCCCATGTGCGGCGTGCCCTATCACGCCTCCGAAAACTACATCGCGCGTCTGATCCAGAAAGGCTACCGCGTCGCCATCTGCGATCAGATGGAGGTCCCCAGCGCAGCTACCAAGCTCGTCAAACGTGAAGTCACCCGCATCGTCACACCCGGCACCGCGATGAACGCGCAAGTGCTGCGCTCGCATGAGAACAACTATCTGGCTGCCGTGATGCCTGGTTCAAATTCATTTGCGGGGCGCGCGGGGATCGCCCATGTCGATATTTCCACGGGCGAGTTTCGCGCCACCGAAATCGACGCTGCGGAGATCCGCATGTCGCTGGAGACCTTGAACGCACGCGAAGCGCTCGTCCCTGACGGATCGCCCGATTCCCTTCCTTGCCTCAAAACCAATGTCGACGCCTGGGTCTTCGCGCCCGACTATGCCGCGCGCAGCCTGTGCGATCACTTCCATTTGCTCGCACTGGACGGTTGCGGCCTGGAATCGCGCCCGTTGGCAACAGGCGCTGCTGCCGCCATCCTGCACTATCTCCGCGATACCCAGCGCACCGCACTCGACCATCTCGAGCGGCCGTCCTTTTACAACCGCGCTGACGCGCTCATTCTCGACGCCACTACCGTCCGCAATCTGGAACTGGTCGAGCCGTTGTTCGCCGGGGAATCCAAGGAATCGACGCTCCTCCACGTGCTCGACCGCACTCGCACCGGCATGGGCGGCCGCCTGCTGCGCCGCCGTCTGCTCGCGCCCTCGATCGACGCGGCCGAGATCGAGGGACGACTCGACGCTGTTCAGGAGCTATGTGGCACCCCCATCTTGCGGGCGGATCTAAGCAAACATCTCGAATCGATACTCGACCTCGAACGGCTGCTGGCGAAAATATCGCTTTCGTCCGCCGGTCCTCGCGATCTGCTCGCGCTGGCGCGCTCTCTCGCCGTAATTCCGTCGCTATCCGTTTTGCCCGTCAAGGCCGAATTACTTCTCGACATCCAACGCCGGCTGGACCCGATCCCCGAAGTCCGCGACCGCGTCTTATCCGCCATCGCCGAAGAGCCACCGGCGAATCTTTCCGATGGCGGGACCATTCGCTCCGGTTTCGACGCCGCCCTGGACGAGCTGCGCGACATCTCGCAAAACAGCCGGACCTACCTCGTGCAAATCGAACAGCGCGAGCGTACCCGCACCGGCATTGCGTCGCTCAAGATTCGTTTCAACAACGTCTTCGGCTACTACATCGAAATTTCCAAATCCAATCTGCACCTCGCGCCGGCGGATTACCAACGCAAGCAGACCCTGGTCAACGCCGAGCGCTTCACCACGCCCGAGCTCAAGGAACTAGAAGTCAAGATTCTCGGAGCGGAAGAACGATCGCTCGCCATCGAGCGCGATCTCTTCGAGCAGCTTCGCCTGCTGGCATCGTCACATGCCGCACAGATCAAAGCCACGGCGGCTGCGGTCGCTGAGATGGATGTCGCTGTCGCCCTGGCCGAAGTCGCCGCCGAGAGCCGCTATGTGCGACCGCGATTCTCGGAATCCGGTGAAATGCGCGTGGTGGCCGGCCGCCATCCAGTCATCGAAAAGCTGGCAGCGCAAGACGCCCAGCGGTTCATCCCCAACGATCTGTACTTCCATCCCGACACAGAATTTATCGGCGTCATCACCGGTCCTAACATGGGCGGCAAGTCGACCTACCTGCGCCAGGCGGCCCTTCTCGCGATTCTCGCCCAGATGGGATCCTTTATCCCCGCCGACTCTGCACTGATGCCGCTGGTCGACCGTGTGTTCACGCGCATCGGCGCTGCGGACAATCTCGCGCGCGGCCGATCTACGTTCATGGTCGAAATGACCGAGACGGCCGTCATCCTCAACACCGCCACGGCGCGCAGTCTGATCGTACTGGACGAAATCGGCCGCGGCACTTCGACCTATGACGGTCTGGCGCTGGCCTGGGCCGTGGTCGAACATATTCATCGCAACATCCGTGCGAAAACGTTATTCGCCACGCACTACCACGAGCTGACCGAGCTCGCGGGGCAGCTCGACGGCGTACGCAATCTGCATGTATCAGTGAAGGAAGCGGGTGACCAGATCCTGTTTCTGCGGCGCGTCGAACCGGGCGCAGCGGACCGCAGTTACGGCATCGAAGTCGCGCGCCTGGCCGCCCTGCCAATGAGCGTGATCGAGCGCGCCCGTGAAATTCTGAAGCATCATGAGTCCGCAGTTACCGAAGAACTAGCTCCGCCCTCTGCGCCCATGCAGATCCAATTGTTCGAGCCGGTCAATCACCAGCTCGCCGCCCGCATCCGCGATCTGAACCTCGATAATCTCCGCCCGATCGAAGCCCTGCAACTGCTGGCGGAACTCCAGAAGGAGCTCAAGAATTGATGCGTGTAGCCGGGATCATGAGCGGCACGTCCCTCGACGGCGTCGACGTCGCCATTGTCGATATCCGAAGCAAGAAGATCGAGCCGGTCGCCTTTCACACGGTTCCCTATCCCAAAGCCGTGCGCCAGGCGATCCTGGGCGTCTCCAACACGATGACCCACACCTCGGCTATCGCGCGGCTGCATTTCCTGCTGGGCGAGCTATACGCCGACGCCATTCGCGAAACCTGCCGCCGCCGACGGGTTCCCCTCCACTCGATTTCGCTGTGCGGGCTGCACGGCCAGACGATTTTTCACGAAGGCGCGCCGGTCAACTACCTCGGCCGCCGGGTCGCGAGCACGCTCCAGATCGGCGACGCCTCGATTGTAGCCGAGCGCACCGGCCTGTGGACCATCTCCAATTTTCGCGAGCGCGATATCGCCACAGGCGGCCGGGGCGCTCCGCTAGTACCTCTAGCCGACTACCTGCTGTTCCGCCATCGCCGCATCGGCCGCGTCGCGCTGAACCTCGGTGGCATCGCCAACATCACTGTGATTCCCGGCGGCGCCGCGCGGGAAGACGTCCTGGCGTTCGACACGGGTCCTGGCAACATGGTGATCGACGCGCTGGTCTCTCGGCTGACCGAAGGCCGCCAGACGTATGACCGCGATGGCCGCATCGCACGACGTGCCAAAGTTCACGATCGCATGCTCGCGTCGATGATGACCGATCCGTATTTCGAGCTTCGCCCACCCAAGACCACCGGCCGCGAGCAGTTCGGCCAGGAATTCGCCAGCGGCCTGGCTGCCACCGGCCTTCCGCTGGAAACACTGATTGCCACGGCTACCGAGCTCACGGCGCGATCCGTCATGTCTGCGATCACGGCGTACGCAGGACAAGCCCGTGAAGTTATCGCTTCCGGCGGGGGCATCCACAATCGCTGGCTCATGCGCCGCCTGCGCGAGCTTCTACCCGGTTTCAACGTCTCCACCACCGCCGAATATGGTGTCGATCCGGATGCTAAGGAGGCCATCGCCTTCGCCCTGCTCGCCCACGAGTTTGTGATGAGCCGCCCTGGCAACCTGCCATCCGCCACCGGCGCCCGCCGAGCCGTGCTGCTCGGGCGTAGCTCGCCCGTCTTCTAGGACAGCCTTTCTTTATCCTTCTGCGCCTGATAGTCGAGTTGCCGAACCTTTTGCTTCGGATTCTTGGATAGGGTCTGGTTGTCCAGATCCTGCGGCGCGACCGTATTTGGCTTTTTCCCGCCTTTCGATTTCAGGTCGTCCAGAACCGCGCGAACGTATTTCTTCATGCCTCATTCCTGCCATACTAACTTGCATGGGGTCATAGTCCAGACGCCACTCCCAAGAGAACTCATGAGATCCTCCCGCAGCACCTCAGTGATCGGTTTCCTCTTAATTGGATTCGCCGGGACCCTTTCCGCCCAGACTGCTCAGTACACGGGTTCGGCTGCCTGCAAGACCTGCCACGCGGCCACTTACGAGCGCTGGTCAAAGACCCGCATGGCCAACGTCGTGCGCGATCCCAAGGAGCATCCCGACGCGATCATTCCCGATTTCAGCAAGGCCGATCCGGCGATCGTCACTTTCAAGAAGGACGCCATCGCCTTCGTCTACGGCAGTAAGTGGAAGCAGCGCTACTTCACTAAGGTCGGCGACGATTACTTTCCTTTGCCCGCGCAGTGGGACGTAGCCAATCAACGCTGGAGCCGCTATCTGGTCGCCAACGGCACCGATTGGTGGACAGCTCACTATCCTCCCGACAATATGCAACGGCCCACCGGCCCCTTGTGCGACGGATGCCACTCGGTGAATTACAACATCCAGACCAAGACCGTCAGTGAATGGAACGTGGGCTGCGAAAAATGCCATGGACCAGGTAGCTTGCATGTCGCCCGTCCGTCACGAGCCAATATCGTCAATCCGGTACGTCTGGGCGCGCGTGGCACCGACGTCTGCATTCAATGCCACTCCCAGGGCCAGCCCCTGACCAATCCGATTCAGGGTAAATATTACGACTGGCCCGTGGGATTTGACGTGACCAAGAATTTAAGCGACTTCTGGAAGCTCGAAGATCATAAGCTGGGCGAGACCAGCTTTACTCATTTTCCCGATGGCACCGCGCACAAGAATCGAATGCAGGGCAATGACTTCGTCCAGAGTGTGATGTACACGCGCGGTATCACTTGTTTTACCTGCCATGACGTGCACGGCACGGCGAACAACGCCGATCTAATTCGTCCAGCCAATGAGCTGTGCCTGCAATGCCATGGTCCAAATTCTCCCAACGGTCCACACACGGGCACCATCGAGCAGCACACTCACCATGCCGCCGGATCCACCGGCAACGAGTGCGTGGGCTGTCATATGGCAAAGATCGAGCAGGAATTCACCACCACCAACGTCCGCAGCCATACCTTCAGGTTCATTGCACCTGCGGACGCTGCGCGCGAGAAGATGCCTGATTCGTGCACTTCCTGCCACACCGACAAGGATGCCGCCTGGGCCACCAACGCGCTCAAGATGTGGAAAGAATTCTCGCCCTGGCGCGTCGCAAATTAGCTTTTAGGGAGGATGCTGGGCTTTATCCTGCCGTGCAGCCTGTACACGGCGAAGTCTTTGCCGTCGACCGTGAAAAACTGGCGGATGCCCTCCCGCTCGGCGACCCGAACCAACGCCGCATCGGCGAGATCCATGGGCCGGTTGGAGTACTGTTTCATCAGCTCACGAATTCTCGGCACATCGTCTAGACCGAGTGGCAGGACTTCGACCGCGCCACGAACGACCATCTCCCAGACGTTCTCCTGCGCCTTCGGGAGGTCCTCCAGAAAGTGCATGGATTCAGTTAAGACCGGCCAGACTGTGCCCAACCGTTGCCGCCGGAGCGTCCGGAAGGCCGTCGAGCACTCAACATGATACTGGTCGTCGGCGTCCACCAGCGCGACCAACGGTCCAGAATCGACCAGGATCATTTTCGGCGACGAGCCTTTAGAACTTCAGACAATTTTCTGGTAGAGCGACCGGGATCTCCCCCGTGAACGCTGCCAATCAGATCGGCGACCTGGTCGTAGAGAGTTTCACTACTGTCTTCTCGCTGCACCCAGGTTTTAATCGCTTCGCGCAGAACGTTCGAAGTGGTCGTCCCCTTCCGCTTGGCGATACGCGTCACACGACGGCGGAGCTCGGGATCAAGCCGTAATGTTATCGGCGATGCCACGCATCCAGCATAGCGTATTACGGATCTGTATTACAGCGCGGAACTCAAGGTCGATCACGGCGCCCATCAGCGATCGTATCAAGGTAATATTTTACCCGGGTAGTATTGACAAGCCATTTATACCCGGGTATATTATCCCTATGAGCTACACTGCGTTCCAGGGACACACTAGAATCGCCGCTGGGAGCCTGGCGGAAGTATCTTCTTTTCTGAAAGATAAGCTCCAGGGAGATTTCCTGGTGTTTGACGGCGCTGGCCGCCAGATCGATCTGGATCTCCGTGGAATCGAGTCTGAGCCGTCAGTCGACCCGGCCCGAGGCCGGGGGCGCCCCCGCCTCGGAGTTGTCGCACGCGAGGTCACCCTTCTGCCCCGACATTGGGATTGGCTGAATTCCCAGCCCGGAGGGGCTTCGGTGGCCTTACGGAAGCTGGTGGATGAGGCTCGCCGAACCAGGGGCGATAGCGACCGTGTTCGCGCGGCGCAGGAGGCGGCCTATAGCTTCCTCAGCGCCATCGCGGGCAATTTGCCGGGATTCGAGGAAGCTCTCCGCGCATTGTTTGCCTACGATCGCCGCCGCTTTGCGGACTTGATTGCGGGATGGCCGCAGGACGTCCGCGATCATGCGATCGAACTCGCCTTCGCGGATCAGGATCCGTCTGGGATAGAACGCGTTTAGCGCGCGGCCAGCAGAGCCCGCAGGTGCCGAGCGCGCTCGGGCGACCGCAGTTGCCGCAGCGCCTTGGCTTCGATCTGGCGGATGCGTTCGCGCGTGACGTCGAACTCCTGGCCGATCTCTTCGAGCGTGTGCTCGCGCTCGCAGCCGATACCGAAGCGTAGGCGGATCACTTTCTCCTCCTTGGGAGAAAGCGTCTTGAGGATGTTGGCGGTTTCGTCGCGGACGTTGGTGTCGATCACGGCGTCGACGGGTGACCCTACCCAGCGGTCTTCGATCAGATCGCCCAGGGCGGATTCGCCGTCCCGGCCCACGGGAGTTTCGAGCGACACGGGGTCGCGCGAGATGGTCTTCAGTTTCTGGACCTTCTCCACCGGAATATCCATGCGCCGGCTGATTTCGTCGTTGGACGGAGCCCGGCCCATTTCTTTTTCAAGCTCGCGGGTGGCGCGCAGGAACTTGTTCATACTCTCGTTCATGTGAACGGGAATACGAATGGTGCGCGACTGGTCGGCGATGGCGCGCGTAATGGCCTGCCGGATCCACCAGGTGGCGTAGGTCGAAAACTTGTAGCCGCGCCGGTATTCGAACTTGTCGGCGGCGCGCATCAGACCGATGTTGCCTTCCTGGATGAGATCCAGTAAGTGCAAACCTCGGTTGACGTACTTCTTGGCGACGGAAACCACCAGGCGGAGATTAGCCTCGACTAGATCCTTCTTGGCGCGCTCGGCTTCGATTTCGCCATGCCGGATCACCATGAGCGTGTGCTTAAGATCGCCCAAGCTCGCCCCGGCAACTTCCTCGCGCTTGCGAATTTCGCGCCGGATTTCCCGGGACTTGCTCTGCGCCGTCTGGCTCGAACGTCCCTCCACCTTGCGCAGATCCGCTTCGAGCCGCGAAAGCTCTTCCGCGACCTTCTCAATTTCCTTGGTGAATTCCTTCCACTGCGACAGATAGTAAGGCAGATGCCGGATCGCCTGGGAAACCTGCACCCGGGCGCGCTTCATCTTGCCGATCCATTTGCGGCGCAGCTTCTTGTTGCTCAGCGGAACCGAATCCAACTTGTCCGAAACCTGGCCCAGCTTCTTGTGGAGCGCGACCAGCTCCGCCAAGTCGTTGCGCACTTCATTACGCCGCTTGTTGTAGGCCGGACTTTCGTCCTCCAGGTCTCCCAGGTCGACGAAAGTGTCCAGTTCCTCGGTTTCCCGCTTGATCAGGTCGGCGATTTCGACGGCCCGCAGTTGGACCAAGGCAGAGCGGCTAATAGCCTTCTGCATCCGCAGCTTGCCGCGCTCCATGCGACGGGCAAGGTTAACTTCGCCCTCGCGAGTCAGCAGTGGTACGGCACCCATTTCGCGCAGGTATACGCGAACGGGGTCGTCGGTATAAATCGATTCCTCGACGGCAGGTGCGTGAGCGAAATCTTCGCCGTCATGCACTTCCTCAGGGTGAAAAAAGCCGCCTTCCTCGTCAAAAGGAAGTCCGAGCGGCTCATGACCCTCGCCCAGGAACTGGTCTTCGAAATGATCCACGTGGTTCACCCGCGCCAAACTACAACACCTTTATTTTCCAAAGACTTAGCTAGACCCAACAGTAGTGTATGCAATTCCTGCCTTGGCGTCGAAGCCGCATACAGTATAACAGTCTTCCGAATTTAAGTTAAGCCTCTATTTCAAAAGATGCTTGAAATAGCTTTTGGTTACAGCCTTGCTTAGTCCGGCTAGTACCCCAGAGGACTCATTTCCCGTCCCGGATCAGGTCCTTCAATTCTACCAGGAAAGCCTCGGCGTCCTGGAAATCCTTGTAGACCGACGCGAACCGCACGTAGGCGATCTTATCCAGTTTCTTGAGGCGCTCCAGCACCAATTCCCCGATGGCCGCCGTCGAAACCTCGCGCTCTGGGTTTTCCGCCAGGGACGACTCCACCGCATCCACCACTTCGGCAAGCTTGGCGATGGGTACAGGCCTCTTCTCACAAGCCCTAAGGAGTCCCTCCAGCACCTTTTGCCGGTCGAATCGCTCCCGCCGGCCGTCCCTTTTCACCACCATGTAAGGAATCTCGTCGCTGCGCTCGTAGGTGGTAAATCGCCGCAGGCACTTCAGGCATTCCCGCCGACGCCGGATCAGGTCGCCTTCTTTACTTTCGCGAGAATCGATTACCCGGTCCTGGCGATGGCGGCAGAACGGGCACGTCATAGTCCGTAGCCTGAAGACGAGGAATCTATATTCCTTAAACTACGCCACTTGATCCCTTCGTGGAAGGCCAACACCAGTCCCAGAGGGACAATCACTACGAATGTGATGATCCAAAGCACCAATGCGATTCCGCTAGCTGCTTCTAAACTCACACCGTACAGTTCCGTAAGCACCAGAACGGTCGCGATCTGCATGCCGCCACCCACTCCCGGTATCTGCAGGACGCTGCCAAACGCAACGAAGCCCAAAGCGATGACTACATCTGTAATACGCATCCCGGCCGTAGCCGGAAACGCCCGGAAGACGCAGAAGAACGATCCAGCGACCACCAGCCACTCGATGATGGTGTAGATCACCAGCAGCCAAACGTAGGATTGGCGTTGCGTGGATTGCATCCCCTCTTCGAAGGCGTGCAGGAACTTGGAAACCCGCTCATGGAGCGGATCGGGGAGGAACGACAGAGCCTCCATCAGCCGCGTCCGGACATTCCCGCGAAAGTAGCGAAGCCCGAGCAGCAACGCCAGCGACAACGCACCGGTGATCCCCGCCAATACACCGGCGGCCTGGAGGGCCGACTGGATATGCGGCCCGGGCTGGATGCCGCTGCGGGACACCTGCGTCAAAGCGATGCCAAAGATCAGCAGGACCATCAGCAGGTCCAGAATCCGTTCCACCAGCCATGCCGCCACCTGGCTTGAGAATGAGACGCCCTCTTTACGGGCGATGAGGTAGGGGCGGACCGGCTCGCCCGCGCGGCCAAACAGCACCACTGCAGTGAACCCGATGCAGGTGGCCACTACCAGACCCCACAGGCGAACGCCTTTGGTCAACGGCCGCAGCATGATCTCCCAGCGCAGAGCGCGGCCGACGTAGGTGGCCAGGATCAGCGCCATGGCCAGCGACAGCCAGGTCCAGTCGACATCGCGGAAGACCGCAGCGAATTTCTCCCATACGAAACCCGACCGGCGCCAGCGGTAGACCACGAACACGACGGCGGCGAGAATCGCGAGAACTCCCAGTCCGGCACCCACGTGTTGCTTTTTCAATCGCTTACAGCTGCTCCCTTCGGACGTCCGGGGCTCAACGCTCCACCACGTAAGGCCCCCGATTACAGATAGAATGTAGAGCGAACTTTCCCTTAAGGGATTTCGTTCTCATATGTGTAACTTCATAAACGGGTACCGTACCCAGGAACATATCGAGATACAAGGGTTCGTTCGCACGACGCAACGCCATGGCGGCAATCGCTACAGTCCGACAGGTTACCACGCCCAGCCGCTCGGCCGCCGGAGAGGGCTCGCTGTGGAAGCAGATATCGAGTCGGATTTCCGGCAGTCAGATTTCCAAGCCTCGTGAGATCCTGGGACGGCTCTTGGACGCAGACACTCAACTAGTCGAGCGGTGCCTGGGAGGCGAGGAGGCCGCCTGGGAGGACCTGGTCAAGGTCCATACCCGGCGTGTGTACTCCATCTGTTACCGCTTTACCGGCTCGGATCATGAGGCTCAGGATCTTACCCAGGACGTGTTCCTGCGCGTGTTCCGATCGCTAAAAAGCTTTCGTGCGGGCGAAGGTTCCTTTTCCGTGTGGCTTTCGCGGCTGGCTCGTAATCTGTTGATCGACCATTACCGTCGTAGCAAGCTGGAGCGGGCCAGCAGCTCGATCGAAGAGCAGCTGCCCATGCTGGAGGAAAAAACGGCTTCGTTGGGCCGGACGGAAGGCTTGCTGGCCGGCAGGGAAGCCAGCGAATTCCTCCAAGCCGCCCTGCAGAAGCTCTCTCCGGATTTGCGCGAAACCGTGATCCTGCGCGATCTTGAAGAGCTGGAATACAAGGAAATCGCTCAGGTGCTGAATGTGCCGGAAGGCACAGTGAAGTCGAGATTGAATCGGGGCCGCGCCGAACTGGGGCGGATCCTGCACAAGCATAAAGGATCGTTGTGAACTGCGCGGATGTAGAAATCCTGCTGGCCGACTACGTGGACGGAACGTTGCGCGGTGACGCGGCGTCCGCCCTCGAAGCCCATCTGGCGGATTGCGCAGCTTGCGCGGAGCTGGCCCGCGATTCGGCCGCAGCGGTGGCGTTCATGGAGCGCTCCGCGGTGGTGGAAGCTCCTCCCGAACTGGTCACCCGCATCCTCTACGAGATTACCGCCGGACCCAGCCACGCCGTCATCAAGCCTTCCTGGGCCCGCCGCCTGTTCGGCCGTTGGCTGGAGTCCATACTGCAACCGCGATTCGCCATGGGCATGGCGATGACGGTGTTGTCCTTCGCCATGATCGGCCAGTTTACGCATGTGCGCCAACTGACGCCCGCCGATCTGGACCCGGTGAAAGTCTGGACCGCGGCGGAGGATCGAGTGGTCCGCTGGTACAACCGCGGCGTGAAGTATTACGACAGCCTGCGGGTGGTTTACGAAATCCAGACCAGGCTCAAGGAATGGGCCGACGAGCAACCGGGCACCTCCCCAGCACCACCAACCGCCAGTCCCGCAGGAGAAACGAAATGAATCCGGAAGCTCCTCCTTCCATGCCACCCGAAACCCCCATCGTCGGCTATTGCCGGGCCTGCGGAAAGGCGCTGGACTCGTCCAACGTCCACACCGCGAATGGGACCATCTACTGCGCCGAGCACGTGCCCGCCGAAACGCCACCAGTTTCCGATTCTCCCTATGCCAGCCCCTATACGGCCAGCGCGCCGCCTCCGGTGCCCCGCCCCGACGTATCTCCCGGAGTCGCCTTTGTTCTGGGACTGATTCCCGGAGTGGGCGCCATCTATAACGGCCAGTACGCCAAGGGCCTGATCCATGTTTTCATCCTGGGCATGCTGTTCACGATTGTCGGCAGCAGCGAGGTGGGCGGATTTGAACCGCTGTTCGGAGTGCTCATCCCGGGCTTCTGGGCGTACATGGCATTTGAGGCTTATCACACCGCCAAACTCCGCCAGATGGGGCAGCCCGTGGACGAATTCTCCAGCTTGGTGCCGGGTCACGGTGGATCGCGTTTCCCGGTGGCGCCGATTCTCCTGATCGCTTTGGGCGTGGTGTTCCTTCTGAACAACCTGGAAATCTTCGAGCTTCGCCGCATGCTCCGGTTCTGGCCGGTGATGCTGATCGCGCTGGGACTTTACATGCTGTATCTGCGGGTGAGCGGAACGTCCTCCAAGGTGAACAATGACGGGCGGTAGCTTCCTCCAGGCAATTCGAGGGCCCGTGCTGCTGGTCGCACTGGGGCTGCTGATGACCGCCGATCAACTGGATCGCATGAGCTTTGCGCGCACCTGGCCGGTGTTGCTGATCCTGTTCGGCCTGTTCAAGCTGGCCGAGCATCTGGGGCCGAAAGACGCTCAACCGCCCGATCTGAATCAGAATGACCAGGGAGCAAGAAACGTATGAGACGAGCTTCCTTGGTTGCGCCGCTGCTGCTGATCGGCATCGGCATCTTGTTCCTGGCCCGCAACGTTTTTCCGGAGATGCAGCTGCTGGATTATCTGGCCAAGTACTGGCCGCTGCTTCTGGTCGTGTGGGGCGGACTGCGGCTGCTCGAGATCCTGTTCTGGACGGCCACTGGTCGTCCTCTCCCGCCCTTCGGCATAAGCAGCGGCGAGTGGGTGCTGGTGATTTTCCTCTGCTTTCTCGGCGTAAGTCTGCACGCCGTACGCGGATTCTCCGACTGGCTGCCGGGCAGCCGGATCGAACTGGGCGGGCTGGATATTTTCGGCGAGAGTTACGACTATCCGCTGTCCGCCGAGAGACCCGCGACCAAGGCCCCGCGCGTAATCATCGAGAGTTTTCGAGGCAATGCGCGCATTACCGGCGCGGACGTCCAGACCGTCAAAATAACCGGGCATTCCACCATTCGAAGCCTGGACCAGACTTCCGCGGATCGAGCCAATCAACAGGCGCCGCTGGAGCTGGACGGAGAGCCGGGCGAAATCCACATCCGCACGATGCAGAACCGGATTTCCGGCAGCAACCGCCGCATCTCGGCCGACTTGGAGATCGTGGTTCCCAAAGGAGCCACCATCGAGGCGCATGGCCGCTCGGGCGATTTCGACATCAGCGGCGTTAGCGGCTCCGTCGACGTCAGCTCCGACAATGCCAGCGTACGCCTGGAAGATATCGGGGGCGACGTAGTCGTGGAGACGCGCGGCAGCGACATCCTGCGCGCGGTTAAGGTCAAAGGGTCGGTGGAACTGAAGGGACGGGGTTCCGATATCGACCTTCAGGACATCGCGGGCACAGTTACCATCAACGGCTCGTTTACCGGAAACTCGCAGCTTCATAATCTCGCCAAGACGGTGCGGATCATCACGCCGTATACCGAGTTTTCCGCTGAAAAGCTGACCGACATGCGAGTGACGCTGGGCAATCTGAATGCGTCGGACCTGACGGGTCCGGTGCGGATGACATCGTCGCGATCGTGGGACGTGAGCCTCACCAATTTCACCAATTCGCTCGACATCAACCTGAATGGAGGCGATGTCGACTTGCGGCCCGGCTTGCTGCCATTGGCCAAAATGGACGTGCACAGCAGGTCCGGCCACATTGAGCTGGCATTGCCCGCATCCGCCAAATTCGATCTGACGGCGACCAGCTCCCGCGGTTCGGTGGATAACGAATTCGGCACACCCCTGAAGCTGGAACCGACCGGCCGCCGTGGCGCAACGCTGCGGGGATCGAACGGCGGACCGTCGGTGAATATTTCAACCGACAGCGGCCAGGTGCTGGTGCGGTCGGCATCGACTGCTGACGCCGCGCCGCCTGTACCCAACGTTCCTCAGCCCGCTAAGCCTCCGCTGGCGGTGGAACAGTAGCTTCCTGCACAGGCTGAAAGCCTGTGCCACGGTGCCACGGTAGAATCCAAGGTGGCACAGGCCTTCAGCCTGTGCACTCTAAATCAACCAACCAGTAGAATCCGCACGTCCATGACGTTGGTTCCCGTGGGGCCGGTTTTAACCAGTGCGTCCAGCTTCTCGAAGAAGTGGTACGAATCGTTGTTATCCAGAAATGTCTGCGCGGCGGCCATCGGCGTTCGTTCATCGGCGATTGCGCCCGCCGCGTCCGTGGGACCATCCAGGCCATCGGTGCCGGCGCTGAAAATCGTTACCGGGCCGCATCCTTCCAGCGCGATCGCCGCTGCCAGAACGAATTCCTGATTCCTTCCACCCAGGCCCTTCCCGCGCACGGTTACCGTCGTCTCGCCGCCCGAGAGCAAGCACGCTGGACGACGTAATGGCCTCCCGGCCGTCAGGATTTCCTTCACGATGGCCGCGTGCATGCGTGCGATCTCGCGTGTTTCTCCGTCGATCGAACTGGAGAGCACCAGCGTGCGATATCCCAGTTCCTTGGCCTTCGATGCCGCCGCATCCATCGCCAGCCGATTGCTACCGACAATCAGATTCTGCACCTCGGCAATCTTAGGCGTCTCAAGAAGAGCGCCGGAGGGAACCGCAACGCCAAACTTTCGCAGAACGGACTCCGCCTGCTCCACCGTGGACGAGTCTCCTACCGTCGGCCCTGACCCGATCACATCCATATCGTCTCCGATCACGTCCGAGAGGATCAGGCTCAGAACACACGCCGGGGATGCCGCGGCGGCGAGCTGTCCGCCCTTGATCCGACTTAGATGCTTGCGGACGGTATTGAGCTCATGGATCGTCGCTCCCGCCATGAGCAATTTGCGCGTGATCTCCTGTTTGGCGGCCAGGGTCAGCGGCGGACACGGCGCCGGCATCAGCGCTGACGCTCCGCCCGAGATGACGCAGATCAGCAGATCCCGAGGCCCGGCCTCGCGGGCAATTTCGAGAATCCGCTGCGCGCCCTGCTCGCCGCGTTCATCCGGAATCGGATGGCCGGCAGGATTCAGCTTGACGCGTCGCAGCTTAGTTGCCGTTCCATCCGGGACGTTGACGACTCCACCAGTAATCCGCCGCCCGAGCAGACTCTCCACCGCACGAGCCATTGCCGCGCTGGCCTTCCCCGCCCCGATGATCTGGACGCGATCGAAGTCGCCAATCCGGTAGCGGCGCCGGCCCGCAATGAGCGTTCGCCCGTCGAATTTCAGGTGGCGCAGAACGGCGGCATAGGGGTCGGACGCCTGAAGCGCCGCGCGGAAAATCTGGAGAGCGTGTTTGCGCACTTGTCAGAACGATTCTTAGAATAGGGGTAACGTTAGGATTTTTGCAGTCGTCGCGGCGGCGTCGTCGTTATCGACGGTAATGCAATAGTCTGCACGTTCGTAATGCGGGCGCCGCAAGGCGAACAATTCTCGCAGCTTTTCCGGATCGCGCGCCAGCGGACGATGCTCGTAACCTGCCAGACGCCGCTCGACTGTGGAAAATGGGCAATCCAGCCACACGCTGACGCCATTATTGGAGACGATCTCGAAATTCGCCTGGCTCAGGAAGGCTCCGCCGCCCAGGGCGATCACGCACGGCTTTCCGCGCTCGATCGAGCGCACGCGTTCCTGTAGCGCGGCCGTTTCCGCTTGCCGGAACTCGGCTTCTCCACGGGTATCGAAAATCTGGCTGATGGACATACCCTCGCGCTTCTCGATGTCTTCATCCAGATCGGCAAATCCCCAGCCAAGCTCTTCGGCCAGCGCGCGGCCCACCGTGGATTTTCCACTCCCCATGAACCCGACCAAAAAAATCCCGGGCGTTCGCTTGAGCTTAAGAAGCATGCAGTGCAATCAGAAACGCCATAATAGTAACATGCAGGACGGCTTACTGCCGCTGTTTCCGCTTCAGGTCGTATTGCTTCCGGGATCGCAGCTCCCACTCCATATTTTTGAGGACCGCTATAAGGAAATGATCGGGGAAGTGCTGCGTGACAAACTCGAGTTCGGGGTGGTTCTGGCCAACGAAAAGGGTATCGTCAATACCGGATGCAGCGCCACGGTCGATCGCGTCCTGAAGGAATATCCCGATGGCAGGCTGGATATTTTGACTCGCGGCCGCCGGCGCTTCGAGATTTTGCTGCTCAACGAGGAACGCTCTTTTCTTCGCGGCGCGGTGGAATTCTTCGACGACGACGAAGGCGCCGAGCCGAGTCCAGCCGACGCCGCGGATCCTGATCTGCTGAGAAACGTGATGGCCGGATTCAATGAGCTGCAATCGCTCGAGTCCAAGGATCCAAACATAGGCGATCCGCGCCTGAGTTTTCGCCTTGCACAGGAAGTACCCGACCTGGGCTTCCGGCAGACCCTCTTGACGATGCGCAGCGAAGCCGAGCGGATGCGCCGTATCGCCGACTTTCTGCCAGGATTTCTGGAGCGCCGCCGGAGAATCCAGCACACCAAGGATGTCGCCGGCAGCAACGGTCACTCGCATCCCAAACCCGAATGAGTGTCCTTATCTTCGACGCGGACGACACGCTCTGGGAAAACAATATCTACTTCGAGAGCGCCTTCGACGATTTCGTGGAGTTTCTGGCGCATTCCTCGCTCACCGCGCCGCAAGTCCGCGACGTGCTCAATGAAATCGAGCTGGTGAACTCCAAGATTCACGGCTACGGATCGCGGAATTTCGGCCGTAATCTGCAGCAGGCGTATCAGCATCTGGCGGAGCGGGAAATCCGGCCCGACGATCTGGAACATGTGATGTCGCTGGCCGAGCGGATTCTGCGGCAGCCCATCGAACTGATCGAGGGCGTGGAAGCAACCCTCGCGGAGTTGAGCCAGCGGCACCAGCTGGCGCTTTTTACCAAAGGCCATCCCGATGAGCAGCGCATGAAGGTCGACCGCTCTGGACTGGGGCGCCATTTCTCCTACACCGGGATCGTCAAAGAAAAAGATTCGCCCGCGTATCTGCGTTTGATCGAAGAGAACGAATTTCCCGCTTCGAAAACATGGATGATCGGCAATTCGCCCAAGTCCGACATCAATCCCGCGCTCGAGGCAGGTTTGGGAGCCGTGCTGGTGCCTCACGCACGTACCTGGGTGCTGGAGCATCAGGAGCTGCGGGCCCCGGCCGGCGCACGTTTCCTGCGAGTCGAACGATTTGGGGATTTAGTAAACCACTTCTAGGCGTTTTCTAGTTAGGCGAGCACGATGGTCTGCTGGCGCGGCCGGCCCGACGTTCGCGAAAACTCCAGCGCCATGGAGGATTTTTCCGCTTCCACGACGATTCGCTCGCACGGCCCGAAGAACGCGTCGGCTTCTTCCGGCGGCATCGCGGGCACCATCGCCCGGAGCACACGCGGGTCCCAAAAGCGGAAGGTCATCGCCGCGCCAGAAGCCGTTTGCACGTTCACCAGGCTGGTGAAGTGCGCGCGTACGGGTTCGAGTCCAGCCCTGGACGTTCCGTAGAATCCCCAGCCGCGCCCCCATCCGTCCTTGATCAGCACGTGCACCAGGCGCGAATTGGCCGGCAGCGCGACGACGAACGCAGCCGCTCCTTTTGAGGACTCGAGAGGAGTGTACAGCTCGCCCGCGGCGTCCAGAAACGCGGGAATGCGCGAATCGCGGGAGGCATCCACTACGGCGAATACTTCCTCGCCCGGCGTGTAAAGCGCGTCCAACAATGCGGTTTCCGCCGGCGAAAAACTGCCTGTCTGCGAGGCTGGCTGGCTGGCGACCTTCGTCGTGGCCGCGAGCGGACCAGCCATCGTAACCGGCCTGATCCCGACCCCGGTGATCGGAGGCAGCAGGTCGACGTGGACGACAAAGGTGGACCCGCCGGCCACTACGGAATCGCCGTCCTGAACCACTAGTTCCGTGACGCGCGAACCGTTCACGAACGTTCCGTTACTTGAGCCGAGATCGCGGATGCGGCACTGCGTCCCATCGAATTCCACCGCAAAGTGCAGACCTGACAGGTACCCGTCTTCGAGAATGGGATAGTCGGATTTGCCAGTGCGCCCGATCCGCACGATGCTGCCGCCGCGCACTTCGATTCGCCTGCCTAAAACCGGTCCGGAAACCGCCTCCAGGATGACGACCATTCAATGGTTATACCTTATCTCGCCACATCAGCTCAGCATCGGAACGCCGGACGTAGTTGGCATCGATCTCGGCGGGATCTTGCGCCATCCCGGCTTGGAATCGTCCCGCGGCGATTTTCGCGATGGCTCCCGCGAGCAGGTTCGAAGGCTGGTCGATAACTTCGGTGCCTGCGGGTAACGTCAGCAGCCAGTCTTCGAGCTTTGTAACGACCTCGGGGACCACCAGGCGCAGATCCGCATCGTAGACCGCGCCGAAAATATCGCCTCGCCGGGCGTCGATCACCGGAGCGCGCAAAGGGTGAGTGCCGAAGGACGCGACCGCTTGCAGGTTCGAGACGGCGACCACTTTACGGCCGGTCGCTTCCGCCAGACCTTTCGCGGCGGTTAAGCCCACGCGGACGCCGGTAAACGATCCGGGCCCAGCGGCGGCAGCGAAGCCTTCTACGTCGGTGATCTTGAGACTGTGCCGGGCTAACAGCCGCTGGATTTCGGGAAACATGACGTGCGCGAAACCGTCGGGCGAATGTAGGGCGACCTCTTCTATGACATGATCGTGCTCTGCGAGCGCGAGGCTGGCGAAGTCGCTGGTCGTATCGATCGCCAACAGGAGACCGTTCACGGTCCCAACCGGTACACTTTATCGATCACGTACGCCTTGCCGTTGGCGTTCAGGATCGACACGCGCAGGCTCAACGTGCCGGGCAGCTTGTGCACGATCGACGCGGGGATACGCAGCGTGCCTTCGCGGCCGGTTCCCGCCACGCGAAAGCCTTCGCCGTCGAGCACCACTTCGGCCGTCCATTCGACCAGCAGGTCGCGAGTGGCTCGCGTCGGGCGCACGATCTTCAGCGAGTAACGCGGCGCGATCGCCATCACAATGTCCCCGTCGGGCGACGCCACTTCGAACGGCATTTTCTGTGGATTGGTCTCGACTTCCTGAAGCCGAATCGGAATCTCCCGGGAGTCGAACTTGTAAGACTTCAACATTCCGTCCTTGTGCCCCTCGCGAGACACCTGCAACACCCAGTCGTGCGATTTGTCGGGAGGCTCGCCGGTGAAATGTTTGCCTTTGTAATTCTTCGCCTTGATGCGCTCGCCGGTCGCTGGGTTGATCCAGGCCACGTCGTAGCCGTGATCTTCCACCGTCAGTTCCACCGGACCGGGCTTTTCGACATAGACGATATACTCGACATCTTCGAGCGCTACGGCCCGTCCGCCGTCGACGTCGAAATACGGCTCCAGTTCCCAATAGCGATTCCCCGACATGAAATCGAACCAGGCCGTCATGTATTTGCCCGAGCCAGAGGCCGGATACTGGCCGTTCATGGTGGCGTTCCACAAATCGCGTTCCGACTGGATTCCAGTGTTCACCGCCGGCATGGCGTAGAACTGGTGCTCCACCGCGCCTACATTCGGATCAGCGGTGCCGTAACTCAGAAAGCTCAACCACTTGTCTCCTTGGAGCGACGCAGAGGTCGCCTCGGCCATGGACGTGCGCGGATGATTATAAGGATCCAGATTCGCGAGCAGCGCTCCGGCGTCTTTCAGGATCGCTTTGCCGTTTGGAATATTCTCGAACGCGGGCACTCCCATCCAGGTAATGTTCAACGCCGAGAAGCGCGCCGCGATGTCGGTCATGTACCGTTCCCGTTCCAGGCGATCCGCGGGAATGTTCCCGAGCACCACGTCGGCCACCACGCCTCGCGTGTTGATGGCCCGGATCCGCTCGGCCGCCTCGCCTAAGTCGGCATCCTTGGCGATGGTCACGCGCAGGTGCGTGAACTTCTCGGCGACCCTTTGTGTCACAGCGCTGTCGAAGTCGGTGCGAGGAATTTTGGTGAAATCGTCGATGGCGGTGGCCATCCATAGATGTTGCTTATTGGTTCCTTCGTAAGCGAAGTGATGGAGGTTCGCCACTTTGACAAAACCGGGCGAGTCCGAAGGCGTGGCCGTGGCTTTTCCGAGCTGGCCGTCCAGGCGCTTGATATTACTGGTCAGCCGGTAAGCCCATTCGCCGGGCTCGGTGGGCGCGAACCGCAGGACATATTTACGATCGTTCTCTTTGAAGGCCTGGAGCAGCAACGTCCGCTTGGCCGAGCGAAACTCCCCATGCAATTGGACCGAGGCGGCGTTTTCACCGGCCTCGAGATCGATCGCCAGGTCGCAGGCGCTCCACGCCGAGACGGTGCAAGTCGGCAGCTGAGCCCATACCGGGACAGCGACGCACACTCCAACGGCTATCGCCCAGTGCAGCCCACCCATTCTAATTCCCACTATATCGCGCTACAATTTGCTTCATGAAAACTGCCATCCTCGCCCTGTTCTGCGCGGCCGGGGCGCTCGCATTCGGCCAGAGCGTTCCCGAAATCCCGTTTGACTCGAACCCGGATTTCTTCAAACTGCCCGACGATCTGCACTTCGGCGAAACCGCCGGCGTCGCGGTCAATTCGCAGGGTCAGGTTTACGTGTTCTCGCGCGGCAACACCACAGGTCCGGCCTATGGAGCCACCGCCTCGCAGGTCCTGCAATTCGACAAAAACGGCAAGTTCATGCGCGAAATCGGCAAGAACCTGTATGCCTGGTCCTTCGCGCACACCGTGCGTGTAGACCGCCAGGACAACCTCTGGGCTGTCGACAAAGGCTCGGACATGATCATCAAGTTCAATCCGCAGGGACGCGTCATGATGGTGTTCGGCCGCAAGTCGGAAGCCTCCGACGAAAACGCCAAGCCTCTGGAGCATCCGAATCCGCCGCGCCCCGCGCAGGACGGCCGGTTCCGCCAGCCCACCGACGTCACTTGGGACCCCGAAGGCAACATCTTCATCAGCGACGGCTACATCAATTCCCGCGTCGCCAAGCTGGATAAAAATGGCGACTGGATCAAGTCCTGGGGCGGTCCGGTGGTGAATCGCGCCATGCCCGCGCCGGGCGAGTTCAACACGCCACACAGCATCGCGGCCGACGCACAAGGCAACATCTATATAGCCGACCGCGGCAACCGCCGTATCCAGGTCTACGATCACGATGGCAACTTCAAGAAGATCATCACCATCGACGTGCCGGTCGCGACTGGCGCCAAATCCTGGTTCAGCAACGCCGGAACACCCCAGGAAGTGGGAACCGCCGGCGCGCCCTGGGCCATCTGCATCACGCCCGGACCGGGAACGCAATATCTCTATAGCGCCGATGCCTACCCGGGCCGCGTGTACAAACTATCGCTGGACGGGAAAGTTCTGGGATGGCTCGGCCGCTCGGGCCGCCAGCCTAAGGAGTTCGGCTGGATCCACGAGATGGCGTGTCCCTCGGAAAACGAGCTGTACGTCGCAGAGATCCTGAACTGGCGAGTGCAGAAACTCACCCTTAAACCGGGTAAGTGAAACTTGCGCCCTCACTTTTGTTCCTAGCTGTTTTGGCGGCCGCGCAGGATACTGCCACCGTCGAAGGCGTGGTGGTGAACAAAGTCACTGGCGCTGGAGTCGGGGGCGCCACGGTGCGGCTCCTGGCCCCCAAGGCCGACCGCTACGAGACCGTCGCCGATGAGACCGGCGTCTTTCGAATCACGGGAGTAAAGCCGGGCGACTATAGCGCTTCGGTTGAGAAAGAGCGGGTACTTTTCCGTCGATACCGAGTTGTTCGTCCCTTTTCCCGGTGGACGGCCGAAATACCACGTTAGCGTGGGTGGAGATCCCCTCCGTGTGCGACTGGAGTTGAATCCGCCAGCCGTCATCCGCGGCCGCGTATTTGGTGCGGATGGAAATCCGGCGCGAGCATCGGTGGATTTAGGCAAGGGGAGAACTGCCAGCACCGATGCGGAAGGCTCTTTCGCGTTCCAGAATCTCTCGCCAGGTCCGTACACGCTGCTGGCCCGGCCGAAAATAGTCGAGCGAGTTTCCGTGCATGAGGGAAACCGCACGGAAGTCGTTCCAACCTACTATCCGTCAGCCGTCGAACCTACGCAGGCCGAATCGATCGTGGTTCGTGCCGGCGCGGAACTGAGTGGCTATGAAATCCGCTTGCAATCGGTGCCCGTCTATCGTGTACGCGGTGTGGTGCTAAATCCTGATGGTAAGCCCGCGGCCAAAGCCGTTGTCGAGCTGCAGGCAAGAATCGCTGGCGGAAATCCTCACCGGTTCTTCTTCCTCGGCGGTACCTCCTCCCGGCAGTCCTTTTCCATTCGGACGGGCCAAGTCGGATTGCCGGAACCGGAGGAGCCCTTCGTAACAGGCGACGACGGCGCATTCGAGTTCGCTTCCGTTCGAGCCGGAGATTGGACGATTCGAGCCGAGGGAAATGCAGTCTGGGATCCGGCACGCCAAACGGACGTTTCTGACGTCGGCAGCGACGCGTTCAGCCTGGGTCGTGGCGATCCGGACGATCTCAAGATTCAGTTAGCAACACCGTTTCGCCTCTCCGGAGTGGCCGTCCTCACCGATGGCTCGCCTACGCCGCCGGGTGTGGCGTTAGCTGTCAGCTTGTTCTCGGAAACCGGCCGTGCCGGCAGCGGCGGCATCGTCGAACCAGGCGGCATGCTGAGGATTCACGTAACCCCGGGAGCCCACGAAATTCGGGCGGATGTTCTACTTGGCAACTACTACGCCGACTCGATCATGCTCGGCCCGACGGACGTCACGTCGCAAAGGGTGGAGTTGACGCCGGCATCTCCTCCGCTCAAGATCATCCTGAAGCCCGCGGGCACCATTCGCGGAACGATTGAGGACGCCGAAATCGGCACCGTCGTATTATTTCCGCAAAGCGTTACAGGCATCGCCTACTCCGCGTCAAGCGGTGCTTGCAGAGCGTTCGCGCTGGACGGAATTCCCCCGGGCGACTACTACGCGATCGCACTGGACCACTTCGATCCACGAACCATGGCCGACGCCGTCCGATTACGGAGCCTGATGCCGATGGCAACCAGCGTAAAGGTTCAACAAGGTTCTGTCGCGAACGTGCCGTTACGGGTCAATCGCGTTCCGGACTAGTAGCGGTCTCGCTGACAACCTTAGATCCGAGGCTGGCAGAAGAGTCAAGCAATTTAATCCGATTTAATATAGCGTTTCTACCTGAATGGCAGTATTGCGGGCCGCTTCGGACTCACCGTAAACTACCCTTGATGTCTTTTGACATCAGGGGCAGTTGCGTAATTCTGAGGGGTCATAATCTCATATGAAATTGTATTGCCTAGTACTTTGCCTTGTCTTGTCCACGTCCGCAATCTTCGCGCAGGGCGCTCTGGGCACGATCACTGGAACAGTTTCCGATCCTAGCGGCGCCGTGGTGGGTAACGCTTCGATCGAGGTCAAAAATCAGGCCAACGGCCAAGTGTTTAGAACCGTATCGACCGACACGGGTAATTACACCGTAACGCAGTTGCCGGTGGGAGCTTACGAGCTGACAGCCACCATAACCGGCTTCAAGACCTACAAGCGGTCGGGCCTGGATCTGGCGGCGGCGCAGGTCATGCGCATCGACATTGCTCTTCAGGTCGGCTCGCAGACTGAGTCGGTTACCGTCACAGCCGAGGCTTCTCTGCTGAAGACCGAAACGGGCGACATGACGCACAACGTCACCATGGACACTTTGACCGATCTCCCCCTTCTGGGAATCGGGACGGCCAACTCCGGCACCAGCGGCGTGCGCAATCCTTACAACTCGCTGCAGAGTCTGCCGGGTATTAGTTCTTATGCCAGCAGCGGAACGTTTACGCTCAACGGCCTCGGGGCGGCTTTTGCGCTAACCGAGACGATGCGCGTGGAAGGCCAGGACGCGACTTCGCGCCTGTTCGGGAATTACGATTACACGCAAATGGGCCAGCCCAGCGTGGACTCGATTCAGGAAATCGCGTTCCAGACCAGCAACTACGCTGCCGAATTCGGACAGGCGGGCATCGCTGTGATCAACATGACCATGAAGTCGGGAAGCAACCAATATCATGGCAGCGGCTACGACTACTTCGTCAATGAGGACCTGAACGCCGGCAATCCTTTTAGCTCCACCGCAAGCGGCGATCCGGGAAAGTACCGGCCGCGCAACCGCCGCAACGACTTCGGCGGAACTCTGGGCGGGCCGATCTACATCCCCAAAGTCTATAACGGGCACGACAAGACCTTCTTCTTTTGGAACTATGAGGAGTTTCTCGAGACCCAACAATATGGATTTACGGACACCGTACCTGCGGCAGCGTATTTGAACGGCAATTTTTCCGCGATCTCACCGAACGGAAATTGCAGCCTCTGCGCCGCGAACGGCATTCAGACCACGGCTTTGCCTGCTGTCGACGCGCTGGGCCGGCCGATGTACGCTAACGAAATCTACGACCCGACATCGCGGGGCGTCACCTCCAGCGGGCTGGGTTTCGCCAATCCGTTCCCGAACAACATCGTTCCTACCAGCCGCATCGATCCCACTTCTCAGAAGATCCTCGCGCTGCTGCCCCAGGCTCAAAACGCCAATCTGGTCGGCAACTATAGCGCGAGCATCCCTGGCTCGCGATACTCGGCCATTCCGTCGATCAAGGTCGATCACAATATCTCTTCCAAGGACCATGTGTCCTTCTTTTGGTCCAGGATCAACACGGAGAGCCAGATCTCCTCACCCCTGGGGGGCGCCGATGGCCTGCCGCTCGAGATCGGTGCCTATCGTGGCACTTTCATTCCCACCTACACCACACGGCTGAACTACGACCGCACGGTGACGCCGACCATCCTGCTGCATCTTGGCGCCGGGTACTATCACACCAACTTCGGCGACCATGCGCCTTTCCTGAATTTCGACCCGGCGTCGCTTGGTCTCAGCGGCTTCCTCATCAATCGCCAGTTCCCGGCCATCACCGGAATGTGCGTGCTATCCCCGGTATTCGGCGTTACCGGATGCCAGGGACCCTTGGGCGGCATGCAGAATCTCGGCGAAGCGATCCAATCGGCTAATACCGAGGAGAAGCCCACGTTTAACGGTAACTTGACGTGGATCCGGGGCAATCACACCTACAAAATCGGTGGCGAGATGTACCTTGAACAGGTTTATACCGGAGCCTTTTCGACTGTTACGCTGGCGACCGGCCTCAATGCGACGTCGCAGCCCTTCACGCCGACCGGCAGTCTCAATGGTTTCACCCAAGGTTTCGGCTTCGCCAGTTTCCTGCTGGGCGACTACGGAACAACCGGGCTTACCGGCATTACTTCCACCACGCAGACTCCGCAGTTGAATTACCGCGAAGGGAATCAGGAGTGGGGACTGTTTCTACAAGACACCTGGAAGGTGACCCGCAAGCTCACCTTGGATTACGGCGTGCGATGGGATTTCGGAACCGCACAACATGAGCAATATGGACGCTTGGGGCAATTCGATCCCAACACTCCGAATGCGAACGCTGGTGGACACCCGGGCTCGACGATTTACGCCAACACTTGCGGCTGCCAGTTCTACCAGCCCACGTATCCTTATGGCATCGGGCCGCGGCTCGGCGTCGCCTATCAGATCGACCCCAAGACGGTATTTCGCGCCGGCTGGGGCGTCAACTACCAGTTCGTGGGGGCTGCCGCGGGTGGGATTGTCAGCACCAACGGCGCCTTTCCTCTCTCGGGCATCAACTCCTTCGTGAACATCCAGACTCCCGGTGCCATCGTCGCGCCGGCCTGGCCGATCGCCGATCCGAACCGCTATCCGGTCGCTGGTACGGTAGGAGGCACACCCGCGGGCTTCATGGCCGACGCGAATGAAAACAGGCCCCCGCGCGTCAACCAATGGAGCGTCGGCGTGCAGCGGGAGATTACGCGAGACTTCGTTATGGAAGCGTCCTATATCGGCAATCGCGCAGTCTGGATTCCCGGCGGACCTTCAGCCTTCCTAAGCCAAATCTCCCCGGCCGAATACGCCCAGTACGGTTTGTTTCCATATCCTGGAACCGGTCCAGCGGGATACAACTTCTCGATCCCCGGAAACGCTTGCCAGCCCGGAAACGATTGCGACCGCGCGCTGCTGCAGATGCCGATCACGAGTGCCGCCGTCAGAGCCAAGCTAGGCAATGCGCTGCCCTATACCGGCTTCACTGGTACCACGCTGCAGAGCGCACTGTACCCGTTCCCGCAGTTCGGAGCTCTAGCGCCTACGGGGTCCGCCACCGGCGATACCAAGTACGACTCTCTGCAAATCAAGGCGACCAAGCGCTTCTCCCACGGCTTCCAGGCCAGCGGAGCATACACCTGGGCCAAGGGTTTCACCACCCCGATCCGGCAGGACTTCTTCAACGCCAGTGCAAATCAGTGGGCGTTGCAGCAAATCCCGCCGCAGGCCCTGACCTTTAACTTTACCTACACGATTCAGAAGTACTCATTGCTGCCGAAATACGTAAATCAAATCACCAAGGATTGGGAGATTGGCTTCTTCGCAACGTACCAAAGCGGCGCGTTCCTGACGCCGCCCACCAGCACGACGGCCAATTTCCTGACCAGCCAAGACGTACGCGTCGCGGGCCAGCCCCTGTACCTGCAGAACATCAACAATATCCACAGCTACAATCCCTACACGGATGTTGTGCTGAATCCGGCCGCGTGGCAGCAGTTGCCTGCTAACGGCGTGGGACCGGCCGCGAGTACGCTTTACAGCGATTTCCGCGGCCCTCGCCAACCCCGGGAGAACGGGAACTTCGGCCGCCACTTCAAGATCAAGGAGCGATACGACTTCTACATCCGCGGTGAGTTCGTCAACCTGTTCAACCGGACGATCCTGCCGAATCCGATTACTACGAATCCCCAAAGCTCGCCGTCGAAGAATCAGGCGGGCGTCCTTACCAACGGTTTCGGTGTGATCAACGCCTACAATCTGCCTGGTACTGCGCCGGCGCCAACCGCCGGTGCGGTGAGTCTCCTGGGCCGCACCGGTACGGTGATCGCCCGGTTCACGTTCTAAGTTAAGCTGAATCAAAGTAAAGCCCGCCGCCTTCACGGGCCGGCGGGTTTTGCTTTTTAGGAACTTCGTGCGTCTTGCTTCGATTCCGTTCATCTTTGCCGCCGCCCTGAGCGTGCTCGCCGCCGGCCGGACCTTTACCTCTTATGCGAGCGTCAAACCGATCTTGGACGCTGCGCGCGATTCCTTGCCCTCCGAGCTGAAGAATCCCGATCCACGCAAGTGGGCCGCCTGGAGCCAACGTCAGGACCAGACTATTCGTGCTCGCCTCGCCCAGGGCGAACTGGATTCGATGGTCAATCTTCTGCTCCTGGGAACTTCCTTCACCAAGCAGCCACGGATCAGGGTCGAGAACATCACCGACGCTTCGAAGTCCGGAGCCTTGCGCGCGCGGGTGGACGATCTGGTCGCGGGTCTGCGCAGTCCGGGCGACAATGAGCGTCTCGTTTTTCTGAGCGGCCTTCTACGGAGCAAGGGGATTGATCCGGGAACGCCCGGCCAGACCGGCGTCTTCCTCTACAGCAATCTCGAACGGGTACTTCAGGAGAGGAGGACCATCGCCGAGCGCGCCGCGCAGGCCAAGCCGACATCGCTTCTGGATCGGGCATCGCTCTTCGCAGATCGGGGAGTGTCGCTCGATACCAGCATTCTGCCGGATTTCTCGATCGAGCAAACCTTGCGCGATTTGAAGATGCGAGGCGTGCTGCGCGAAGGCCAGGTGGTTCGCGTAGCCGTCATTGGTCCGGGGCTCGACTTTATCGACAAAAACGACGAGTCCGGCTACGACTACTATCCCCAGCAGACGGTGCAACCGTTTGCGGTGTACGATTCGCTCCTGCGGCTGGGACTGGCGAAACGCAACGTCCTGTCCATGTCGATTTTCGACATCAGTCAGCGCGTGATCGATCACCTCCAGCACGCCCGCGAACGCGCCCGGAAGAATACCGGCTATGTTATCCAGCTGCCTCGCGATGTCGCGCGTCCCTGGCCGCCGGCGCTGATCTCCTACTGGCGTTCGCTAGGCGACCAACTGGGGACCGCAGTAGCGCCGATCGGGCCGCCCGAGATCTTTCAGCGATTAAACAACGGGCAAGGCTTGGAAACGCGAGCTGTGCAAATTCGTCCGGAGGTGGTGCTGGCTTGTGAACCCGTGGATCTCAATATCGTTCTCGAACGCGTGGACCTGACCGCCGCGAACCGCTTCGACCTGGTGATCGGCACCAACATCTTTCTTTACTACGACCCTTTCGAGCAGATGCTGGCGCTGGAGAACGCCGGCGCCATGCTGAAGTCCGGAGGCATCCTGCTGACCAATGACCGGTTGCCCGAGGTCCCCGGCGGATCGATGCGGCTGGCTGGCACGACGGACGTGCGATACGAGGTGCGATCTAACGATCAAGGCGTGAGCGCTCACGACGCCGTGGGCTGGTATCAGAAGCGATAGACTCGGCCTTGACTGCGGCGACCCGCTCAGGTATAGCTAGATCAAGTCATCGGGAGGTACGGCGATGAGAACCAAGCTTCTGCTCGTCATTGGGATAGGTTTACTGATGACAGCCGCGCCCGTGCTGGCGCATCATGCCATAGCGGCGGTATACGATACCCGCCAATCCATCATGCTGAGGGGCACTGTCACGAAGATCATCTGGAACAATCCTCATGTCCATCTGTATCTTCAAGCCATGGACAAAGGAGCGTCCGAGACTAGTTGGGAATTCGAGCTGGGCAGTCCGAATCTGCTGACCCTGAACGGTTTCAAAATCGATACCTTCCGGAGGGGTGATTACGTGATAGTCACCGCCTACCCCGCGCGTGACGGCTCCAAGTTGGGTTACGCCAGTAAGATCGCTCTCAGCTCGCACTGAACTCGGCCGCTCGCGTAAACTAGGTACGTGAAAGTCAGGATCCTGCTGGCCTTATTAGCGGCCGCGTCCGCGCTGTCCGCGCAATCCAAACTTCATCTGAGAGTTTTCACCTCCGGACCCGACGGCTTCTCCGTGAATTCCACCCTGGTCTATGGCGAGAAAGACGCGGTCCTGATTGACACACAATTCGTGATGAGCGAAGCGTATCGCGTCGCGGCCATGATCCTCGAAAGCAAGCGGAACCTGACGACGGTCTACATCACGCACGGGCATCCCGATCACTATTTCGGTATCGCTGTCCTGAAACAGGCTTTTCCCAATGCCAAGTTCGTGGCGCTTCCCGCGACTGTCGCCGCCATCCACAATGGCTGGGAAGGACGCCTCAAGAATTGGACTCCGGAATTCGGATTTAATCTCCCCACCACTGGTCCGATATTGCCCGAGGAGCTCCAAGGAAGCACGATCAATCTGGAAGGCGAGTCGCTACAAGTGGTCGGGGGCGTCACCGGTGACGGGCCGAATAACTCGTACGTGTGGATCCCTTCCTTGCGCGCGGTCATCGCGGGCGACATCGTATTCAGCGGATCTTATTTCACTCCGCCCAAGATGCCTGAGGATTGGCTCAAGACCCTGGATCAGGTCGACAATCTGAAGCCGTTAACCGTGATTCCGGGCCACCAATCGCCCAACGCGCGGCACGACGCATCCATCATTGCTTCGATGAAGGTATACATCCACGATTACAACGACGCGCTGGAGTCTTCCAAGACGGCAGCCGAATTCCGGTCCAAAATGGCTAGAAAGTATCCGAACTACGCGCTGGAGCGCCTGATTGTTTCAGCAGCCGATGCGGCATTTCCTTCCAGCAAAAACTAGCCTCTGCGCTCTCTTGATGCTGGCAGTGAGGGCACAAGTCCCTCCCCGAACGCTTCCGGCGGACGTGGGCGTATATCTCGGATGGGTCGGCACGTACCCAGGCAATCGTCTGCAGGAAGGCGCGCGCCTGGCGAAACAGGCCGGCTTTCAGACCATTCGGCTTCCGCTGGTCGCGAGCGTCGAAACCGATTTCGGGATCGGTGCAGCATGCCAAGGGAAGCAGCCCCTGGAATCTCTTGTCTCGCTCCCGGCATACGCCCAAGTGCTGAAGGATCCGGCATTTCGTACGATCTTTCTAACGGTTTGGGGAGATTCGAACTCCTACGATGCATGCGTTGCGCGAGATCCGAAAACCGATCAGCACCCGCACAAGCGCTATCTCGATAAAGCGTACTATTCCGTCGCTGCGAATCGCGACCGGACGCGCGGCGATTACGCGGATCTGGTCTATCGTCTCTACCAAACGTATCGTGGAAGCGGCAAAGTCATCGGCATTTCGAATTGGGAAGGCGACAACGAGCTGTACTGCGACTCGGCGTATTATTTTGCGACGAACGCGGCCTTTCGGGCGTCTTGCGAAGCCCAACGCAAAACCAGCGATGCTTTAGCAGCGTACCGCCAGTTTCTGGAACTTCGCGAGCAAGGCATTCGCGCGGGGCGGGAGCGCGCCTTGCGTGAAGGTCTAAAAGGTGTCTCGGTGAAATCCGTGATCGAAGTCAGCGCGTTGCGATTCTTGAAGGAAGCTCATTTGCCGAGCATGTTGGAGGACGTCATTCCTTCCGTGGCAATGCCGGATTACGTCAGCTACTCCGCATGGGAAAGCATTGGCGCCACTCCCGAACAGCTCTTCCAGGATCTTGACGAGTTGCAAAAGCAATTCAAGGGACGCTTGATGGTGGGGGAGTTCGGCTTCGACCGCGGTCTCGACAAATTGGCTTCGGAGCACGCTGTTCGTGCGATCCGCGCCATGCACCGCGCTCGTGTGAGCTACTCGATTTGGTGGCAAATCTTCGACCAGCCGCCACTCGCAGGCCTCGGCGACAAAGGGTCGTATGGCCTCTACGACGATCACGGGAAACTCACCGGGCCCGGGAAAGCCTTCCTCGACGCCGCTCGTTAAGCCCCGTCGCGCCGCCTTTTTTCCGGGTGTATACTGGCGTGCGGCACGAGGAGGTTTCATGAATTCCTGGAAACTCATGTTGTGTGGCGTAGTGCTTGTCGGCGCAGTGATAATTATCAGAGCGCAGCAGCCCAGTGGTGATGCCCTACGTGTCGATCCGGATGATATCGGCGGCGTCGTCACCAGCTCCAAGGGTCCCGAAGCCGGCGCGTGGGTGATCGCCGAAACTACCGATCTGCCTACCCGCTACAGCAAAACGGTGGTGACGGACGACCGCGGGCGCTACCTGATCCCCGATCTTCCCAAGGCCAATTACACCGTCTGGACACGCGGCTACGGCCTCGTCGATTCCGCCAAGACGCAGTCCGCACCCGGCAAGATCGTGAACCTGACGGCCGTCATCGCGCCGAACGTGGCCGCGGCCGCCCAATACTATCCGGCGAACTATTGGTATTCCCTGCTCCAGCTTCCCGCCAAGAACGAATTCCCCGGCACTGGTCCTACCGGCAACGGGATCAACGCCAACGTGCATAGCCAGGCGGAATGGCTCCACATGATCAAGACCGATAGCTGTGAATCCTGCCACCAGCTCGGGACCAAGGCGACCCGCACGCTCCCCACGAATATCGGCACGTTCGATTCTCCTGCGCAGGCCTGGGCTCGTCGCGTGCAGTCCGGACAGGCAGGCTCCCAGATGAGCAACGGGTTGAATCAGCTGGGCGCCCCCCGTGCCACGGCGATGTTCGGCGATTGGACTACCCGCATCGCCAAAGGGGAATTACCGAAAGAAGCTCCGCCGCGGCCGCAAGGCGTCGAACGCAATGTCGTGATCACGCAGTGGGACTGGGCCGATCCGAAAGCGTATCTGCATGACGAGATCGCCACCGACAAACGCAATCCTACGGTGAACGCGAACGGTCCGCTGTATGGCTCACCCGAAGAGAGCCGCGACTATCTGCCCGTTCTGGACCCCGCGAACAATACGACGAGCCGCATCCAGGTGCCATATCGCGACCCCAATACTCCGGGTCAGCCCAAGCCAATGCAGCCTTCGCCGTTCTGGGGCGACGAAGCGATCTGGGATAGCCACATCACGGTTCACAATCCGATGCTGGATGAAAGAGCCCGGGTCTGGTTCACGTCGCGCGTAGGCGTCAGCGAAAATCCGGCGTTCTGCAAGGAAGGTTCCAGCAATCCGTCGGCGAAAGTGTTCCCGCTGGCGAGCTCCGGACGGCATCTCGCGGTGTACGATCCGAAGACCAAGAAAGTCGACCTGATCCGAACGTGCTTCAGCACGCACCATCTGCAATTCGCCACAGATGCCAACAACACCCTGTGGACCAGCAGCGGCGGTGGCGGCGGCGCGGTCGGCTGGCTGAACGTAAAGCTGTGGGATCAGACTCACGATGAAGACAAATCGCAGGGCTGGACGCCGGTCATTCTGGACACCAACGGCAACGGCAAGCGCGACGCGTATACCGAGCCAAACCAGCCCGCTGATCCGACGAAAGACAAGCGCCTTAATATCGGACTGTACGGCGTCACGGTCAGTCCCAAGGACGGGTCCGTTTGGGGAACGGTGCTCGGCTTCCCTGGCGCCGTTGTTCGTGTGGTTCCGGGAACAGACCCGACGCACACGGCTCTTTCCGAATACTACGAGGTTCCCTGGAACACTCCGAGCGCTAAAGTCCAAGGCTTCTCTCCCCGAGGGCTGGACATCGATACCAACGGCGTGGTGTGGACGGTGCTCGCCAGCGGCCATCTCGCCAGTTTCGATCGCAGCAAGTGCAAAGGTGCGCTGAACGGTCCTAATGCCACCGGACAACATTGCGTGGAAGGCTGGGCGCTATATTCGTCGCCCGGTCCTAAGTTCAAGGGCGGCGAGGAGTATGGCAGCGCCGACTCGCACTATTACGATTGGGTCGACCAGTTCGACACCTTCGGCCTGGGCAAGAACGTTCCCGTGGCCACCGGCAACGACTCCGACTCGCTGCTCGCTTTGGTGAACGGCAAGTGGGTGATCCTGCGGGTTCCCTACCCCATCGGCTTCTTCGCGAAAGGCCTCGACGGACGCATCGACGATCCGAAAACCGGCTGGAAGGGCAAGGGCCTATGGTCCACCTGGGCCACGCGGGCTCCGTTCCACAGCGAGACTGGAAAAGGAACCAGCAGTAAGGTCGTCCACTTCCAGCTGCGTCCCGATCCGCTTGCCAGGTAAGGTGAATGGCGCCGCAAGCCCAGTCACGAGGAATGACCGGCTACTTCGATTTTGAAGATTGGAACTTCACCCACGAACGATAATTCTTGGGAACGTCCAGCGTCTTTAGCCGCTCCCAAGCCTTCATAGCTTGTTCCCTGGTGGCGCCCGTCTCCGCCGCTAAGAAGTCGCTCACAAAATTGATGTATCTGCCCATGGGGATTTGAGCAAAAGGCTCCGCGCTCTGATTGAGCCGAACGTATTCTTTGACCACGTCTCCGTAGGTGAGCTTAACGCCCGCGACGAGTTGCTCTTCCCGCCAACGGTTGTGCCGGTAGCGCACCCCGGATTTCCTCTTTAAGCCCGGCGCAATCTTCTGCGCTTCTCGATCGAGGAAGGCCTTCGTCTCTTTGTCGTTCGTGTAGACCACCACCGGAAGATCCAATCTCAGCCCCAACTCGACGTCTTTGGGACCGGAGATCGAGAGGCTTCTGGTCGGGCTCTTGATCTTACCGGTTTTAAGAAAATGCTTAATGGCTGTTTCGATCTCGTCTTTGCGTAACTTATTGGCGGATGGAATCCCGATAGTCTTCGCAAATTCCTTAAGCTCCACCGCATACCAATACCCATTTTCGAATTGGGTCGCAGTCATTGACGTCGATAGCTTCGTCTTGCGTTTCAAGATCTGGCCTCAGCGAGCCGGAACATACGTCCGGCTACCAGAGATGCCACTGACCGAATGCCAGAACGTATGCCGCCAGCAAAGCATTGGTCGTCGCATGCGCGGCCACGGCTTCCCCGATTCTGCCCAGCCGAATGACGGCATATGCATAGAGCAGCCCGGCTACGATTCCGGCGAACCACAGGCTGCCATGCAAAGCGCCGAACAGCACTGAGGAAACCAGCACTGCGAGCCAGGTGAAGCGCGTAGAGGCGACGGACTCGAAGTCGGACGAGATCAGGCGCCGCAGGAGGAATCCCCGGAACGCGAGTTCCTCAGCGATCGGGACCGTGATGGTGGCTGCCAGCACTCGAAACGAGATCCACGTGATCCGCGCAGCAGGCGAGGAAGCGGCCAGCGCGGCTGGCATACCGGTAGCCACCGGCGCACCCATCAGGCGGTCGAGGCCGATCCACAGAACGAAGACAGCGGCCCCGATTGCCGGTCCCTGCCACCCTACCCTCCAGTCCAGTTTTGAATACGTATTCCGGAACACGTAGAGCGCCCCTGTCGCGGCAAAAAACCGCAGCGGATACAGCCATTCAAATTTCCCGCTCATCGCGCCCGATACCATCCCCGCAGCCAAGATCATCAGTAAAGGGATCAGGTACGCCGCTGTGGGATTCTCGCGGGATGGAGCCGAAGATTCCGTATCCGGGCGGGCCAAGGTGAAATACGGCACGCGCCGCGCGACGACGGAGAAGCCCAAGGCGACCACATTAAACGCGATCCAGCCTGCCTGCGAATGAAACCCTCCCACGGCGATCTCGCGCGCGCCGGCGCTGCCGATCAGGATTAAGGCCGCGATTCGCACGGCGTTGAGCAGATAGATCACGATCACTCCGGCGGGAATGAGTAGCAACGCTTGCGGGAAGCGGGATTCTTTCCGAAACAGGCATAGCCAGACCACGCCGAATGCCAGCATCAGTCCGGCTCCCTCAAAACCCGAGCACTGTTCCGCGATCTCTACCTTAAAGTTACCCGTCCCGATGATCATCTTTGCCGGGTCCGCTGTTACCCCGGACGCCACCAGGCGCAGCAATCCCTCCACCATGCTGAAAGTGAGACGGCCCATCGGCTGCCACAGCGACCGGCCGGCATTTCCGGCCACACAGGCCGCAACGACGGCAGTTGTCGTATATAGCCAAAGATATCCAGTACCGCGAACCATCTGTATCCACGACGCAAGTGGAAGGACAGCAAATGCGGCAAAAATGATCGCTGCAATCCCCGTCGCCAGCCATCCTGCCGCGATGAGGTCCGCTTGGACGCCGGAGACACTGCCGTTGTATAACGCCACGGTAAGCACGCCGGCGACGAGAATCGCGGCAACGTGGGCCGCAAGCAGGCCTTTCCCGATCGGGACGTCAATCAGCCGGTGAGAGATTTCATCAAAGGTGGACTTACTTTTGAGATATCCAAATGTCACGAAGAGTGCCGCGAATCCCAGAATGCCCCGCAGGATCCATGGACCCGACGCGGCGAGCATTCCGAGGAAGGTGCCCCGATTGGCAAGCCCGGCGCCGTCGGCCATAACGGAGATGACCAGCAGTTCCGCGGCAAATAGAGTTGCCAGTGTGAGTAAACGGGAAAAAACGCCAAATCGCTGAAGGTTGGGGGGAAGAAAGGAAAACTCAGGAGAGGCCCCAACGGATATCGGACTGGTTGGGGAAAGATCTGGCAAGGTCGCCTGCGTCTGAAGAACCACGGACGCAGCAACGGGCCGCGTCCGCGATACTAAAAAGCTATTTCTTACGCCGTCCGCGCATTACCAGCACTGCGCCAGAAATCAATGCTATCGCACTACCAGCCGATGCCGGGTTGATTTCCGGAACGGCCGTAGCGAAAGCAGCGCTTCCTACTCCGATGAACAGCAAAACACTTCCTAATAGTCTCACTCTAAGGTCTCCTTTGACTTTGAACACCCTGCTTAACGTAGACGAACTGTCTGGAAAGTATATGCCAAGAAGCGCAGTCAGAGTAGGACTAAAATTACAGCATAGTTCCAGTACTACTGTCATTGTTCTGGACGCCGCGACATACAAATGCAATACAATGGCTGCATGAAAATCGCCACTCTGTTGTGTGCCCTTTCGGTCTCAGTTGGGGCGTACGGTGCCGGTAAACCTGAGGAATTCAAGACCTCCGCCGGCACGGTCACGATGACGCCGATCCAGCATGCGGGCTTGATGCTTCAGGCCGGAGGCCAGGTGGTGCAAATCGATCCAGCTCAAGGCAGCTATGACAGCTTCCCCGCCGCCGACTTGATCCTGATCACCGATATCCACGGCGATCATCTGTCCGTGCCCACCATCGCCAAGCTAAAGAAGGCGTCTACCGTGATCGTGGCACCGGAGGCCGTGGCTAAGTCCGTGTCCGGCGCGACCATTCTCCATAACGGCGAAACCAAGACCTTCGGCGCCTGGACCATTGAAGCCATCCCCATGTATAACCTGACGCGCGGTCCCGCCCCAGGGCAGTTGTATCACGATAAAGGCCGCGGTAACGGCTACGTGATCACCTACGGCGGGCTGCGCATGTATGTTGCGGGCGATACCGAGAACATCCCGGAGATGCGTGCGCTCAAGAACATCGATGTGGCCTTCGTCCCTATGAACCTGCCTTACACCATGACGCCCGAGGAAGCCGCCGCGGCGGTTAAGGCGTTCAAGCCGAAAATCGTCTACCCCTATCACTACATGGGTTCGGATCTGAAAGCCTTCGAGACGGCGCTGAACGGCAGCGGCATCGAAGTGCGCTTGCGGGACTGGTACTCGCGATAGCCAGAATTGTTGGCAAAGCTTAATTTTGTTCGTGCAATTCGACCCGCATTGTTGTAAACTTCTTCAGCTAGAAATAATCGACACGCTCGGACTGATCTGGTGACGTTCTAACGGGGGCGTCAGCTGATTCAGCATCCGATGGCCGTGGTGCTCCCGCCTCAGGGTGAAGCGGGACATGACGGGCCCGCTCGGCTCTCTATTCGGGACGGGTGAAGTGTGTCCAAGCGGAGGTATCGCTTTGAACGCGGATAGCGAGATTGACCGGAGATCGTTTCTCCTGACCGGCGCAGCCGTCATCGGCACCAGCGCCCTTTCCTACGGCAGGATCATCGGCGCGAACGATCGCATCTCCCTCGGCCTGCTGGGCGCGGGCAGACGCGGGCGCGAACTGGCATCGGTCGTCGCGGATATAAAAGGCAGCTACAACGCCGAGATGACCGCGGTGTGCGACCTGTGGAAGGTGAATCGCGAGCAAGCCGCCAAAACGGCCACCCAGGTCTATGGGCGTGCGCCGCGATCCTTCATGCAGATGGAAGATTTGCTGGCACAAAAAGACGTGGACGCGGTGATCATCGCCACCGCCGACTTCCAGCACGCCCCCATGCTGAAGCTGGTGGTCGAAGCGGACAAGGACGCCTATTGCGAGAAGCCCATGGCGAACGTGCTGGAGGAGGCCAAGGCCGTACGCGATGCCGTCCGCTCGCGAAAGCAGGTGGTACAGATCGGCACCCAGCACCGCAGCGAACCGTATCAGATCGCCGCCAAGGACTCGATCCGGCAAGGCGCGCTGGGCGACGTCAGCAAAGTCGAGATGGTATGGAACTATCACGGTCCGCGCTGGCGTGGACGCGAAGAAGTGGACCAGATCCGCGAGGAAGATACGGATTGGAAGAAATGGCTGCTCAACAAGCCGTACCGTCCTTTCGACCCGCGAGCCTACTTTGAGTTCCGCCTCTACAAGGACTTCTCGAGCGGCATCCCCGACCAATGGATGAGCCATGGAATCGACCTGGTGAACTATTTCCTCGAAGATCCCTTCCCGAAGTCTGTCGTGGCGATGGGCGGCGTGTATGCCTGGCACGATGGCCGCGAAAATCCGGATACGTTCCACGCGCTCCTGGAGTATCCAAAGGGGTTCCTGGTAAGCTACGCCACCAGTTTCGGCAACGATTCCGATAGCTCCACGCGTATCATGGGGACGAAAGCTACCCTCATCAATATCGGAGGAGAGGGTAGCCAGCGCTGGAAGATGGTGGAAGAAAAAGGAAATCACGAAGATAATCCCTTCGTCCATCGCTCCCAGAAGACCATCAAGCTGGGGGACAAAATCCATTCGCTGCCGTTTACGCAGCGCCTGGTGACCGGCGCCGTGGAGAAGACCTACGGTCCGCTTCCCTTCATCTCCGATGCGAATCCTTCGCACATGAAGAACTGGTTCGAGTGCATTCGCAGCCGCAACCAGACGAACGCAACCGTGGAGCATGGCTTCGCGCATTCGGTAGCGGTGATCATGGCCGCACAAGCTCAACGCGAGGGCAAGAAGCTGTACTGGGATCGCGACAAAGAACAGATTGTCGATCAGCCCGTGGGAGCCCGAGTGAACGGATGACGCGCTGCCTCCCGCTCCTGTTTGCCTGCGGACTCCTCCAGGCACAGGACGCAGCTCCCGACCCCCAAAATCTGCATGAGCGTTGGGATAGCTACGTGCAGAAAACCTATAGCTGGAAGAAGATTGGCATCGTCGCCGCCGAGACGGCGTTCGACCAGACTTTTCAGCTCAACAAGTGCGGAAGGCCACCGTACTGTTTTCCGCATGAAATCGGAGGGGCTCTGACCCGGCGTACCGCCCGGACGACCATGGAACTGGCTGCGGGCGCGTTGCTGAATGAAGACCTCCGGCGTCGGCGATCGAACCTTCCAGGTTTTCGGCAGCGGTTGTCGTACGCCTTATTGCACGCCCCGCTCGCGATCGGACCGGATGGCGAATGGCGCCCCGCCTACAGCCGCTTTGTCGGGACCGTCGGCGCAGTGGTCGTTTCATCAGCTTGGGATGGGAGGCCGCTCACGGCGGAGCGTATATCGAGGGGCGTCGGTTTTACCGCGACTTCGTATTTTCAGGACGCTCTGTGGACCGAGTTCGAGCCTGATCTAAAGCGGATGGGTCATCACATCGTCGACCGGTTGCGCGGACACCACAAGTAACTTACTGCGCCGGCTGGTGGGCGCGATCCTTCTCGTTCTCAGCGCAGAAGTACTCCAGAATATCCGAGTCAGGTATCAGCTGGTGCGTGATCTTGATGCTGAACGGTTTGGTGTACATCTTGGGATCGTCAAACGTCATTTCCACGTCCATGTGGCCGAAATCGCGACGCCGGTAGCGCTCCACCAGGTGCATCGCTTCGCTGCGCGGATGGCCCAGCACATCGAGCCAAGCCTTGTCGTTGAATCCGACCGTGTCCACCACCAGCGTGTCGCCTTCCCACTTGCCGACCGAATAGCCCAGCCAGGATGGCTGCAGATCCACCGGCAGCTTGCGGCCGTCCGTGTAGATCTGGCGATGCGCATTATCCACTTCGAGCAGGATTACGATCAAGCCCGGAGTCTGGACGATCTTGTGGACCTCGGAAACCAGCGAGGATATCGGGATGCCGAGCGGCAGGCAATCAACTCCCGGATCTCGCACGCCTCCTTGCGCGCGCTTCGCGAACAGAGCCACCGCCTCGGGCCGCATCGGCGCTTCTTCAGGTTTGAAATCCAAAAGAATATTGATCGCGTACTTCGAAATGGTGTCGAGCTCCATGCCGGGGACGCTGGTGGCATCGGCCGCCTTGATCAGATCGGCGCCGAGTAAACGTTCCATCTCTGCGCGCGGCGTAGGCTGCACGTGCCACAGGCCGGAGAGGTCCGGCTTGCCGTTGGAGGTGCGCGGCGCCGGGGCAGTTAGGTTTGGTTTGCCGTCACGCGTCCGCGGCGTCCCAGGCGCGGGATAGTTCACCCACTGTGCCGATAAGCCGCTCACGAGAAACACGGTCAAGAACGATAGTCTATATGCGTTCACTTTGCAGCTTTCTTCTGTTCGTCCAGCACGGCGTTAAACGCCGCCTCCTGAATGTCCAGCTCCGTCTTGTACCCCTGCGGATCGATAAACGGATTCGGACCCTTCCCCAGCTTCGGATACTTCTCGGCTAAGTTGTACATCGCCGGATGCGACCCGAGCGGCACGTCGCACTTGAGCCCGCGCAGGATGCGGAAGCTGCGCTGGTACTCTTCGGCGATCTGCGGAACCTGCGGATTGTTGACCAGTTTGGTCCCTGCATTCACGCCCACGCTGCCGATGATCACCACATCGTACGACCGCCCGCCTTCTTCGATGCTTGCAGTCCACGTGGTGCACCCGCGCGTGTGTCCCGGAGTCAGGTGCGCGACCAGCGTCGTACCGCCCAGCGTGACTTTCTCGCCGTCATGAATCACCTTGTAGTTGGGCCGAGCCTTGCCGCTGGGAGTCCGCAGGGTCTGGAGCGCCGGAATGTCTTCCGCCATCGCCATGACCTGCGCGCCGCTTAGCTCCTGCGCGAGCGCATCGCCTTCCATATGATCCCCATGCGCGTGGCTGCCCAGAAGAATCTTGATATCGGTGAACTTGAACCCGAGCTTTTCGACCGACTGCTTGATCACGGGCACGGTGCGCTCGTAGTCACTGTTGATGAGGATGTTTCCCTGTGGTGTGACGATCAGGAAGGTACCCAGGCTGCGGGTGCCGACATAATACAGGTTCCCGATGATCTTGTGCGGGGGAAACGCCGTGTCCTGATCTTCCTTGGTTCCGACGTTGCGCGTGAACAGCTCAGCCGCCGTCCACACTTTGCCGGCCTGCGCCATCAAGGCCGCCACTCCGCAGCCGGCGAGAATGAGTCCTGGCAGAAGAAAGCGCGTGAGTTTTGCGGTCCGCATGGTGAGGACAGAATATCAGATCACTCGCCGCCTAGGTTAGGCTGGCTGGGTTACGCTGCCAGCCGCTGAGACTGCGAACGGTCGTCTGTCCATCTTTGCCGCAGACGTCGAATTGCCACGCTCATCCCTACCATCGCCGCCAGCAGCACAGTCGACACTGCCAGACATTGCCACATGGTGAGGCTTGCCTTGTAAGAGGAAAACCATCTCCCATAGATCAGCTCCACGTGCACCCAATACACCGCGAGTGACGTGGTCCCCAGCAATCGCACCCAGCTCCATCCTTCGCTGAAGTACTCGGTCCATAGGAACGCGCCCGAACCCAGCAGCAGCGTGATCCCCAGCTTGCAGGCCACCAGAGCCGGGCTGTTCAACCAGAAATTCGAGTTGGAATAGATCGAGAACGGCAGGTTCGAAAAGTACCGCCCGGCGATTAGCAGTCCGAACCCTAACAAGGCCGACCATTGCATCACGCGGCTCCATTCGCTCCGTCTTACGAACGAAATCGCGGTTCCCGCGGCCAGCCCGAACGCCAGATAGGAGCCCCAGGGGAATATGCTGAATGACGCGCTGGGCACGAAGTAATCTCGCAGTGCGCCCGGGATTCGGGTGGTGTCGAGTGCCGAAATCACCGGAGCCAGCGCCGCCAGCACGATTCCCGCCAAGGCTGCCCAGCGCGCTCGACGCATCCCTTGCGCCAGCGCCAGCACGGAAAGCAGCGCCGCCGTAGCGCCCATCAGGTTCAGCACATCCACGTGGAATAGATCAATCCAGGGCTGCTTCGGAAAAGCGAAGATCCACATTTGCAGGCGGAACGCGATCGCCAGTAGGAACAAATATCGGGCTCGGCGCAGAGCCCCCGTGACCCGGCGCCATGGCGGCAGATCGTCTCGACGATTCATGCCGAGGCCGAATGTGATCCCGGTCAGGAATAAGAAAATCGCCGCGGCCTGCCCGCCGAAGAATTGGGAAAAGATGAACGCCGGCTGCTCCCGCAATTCCGGCCTGAGGAAGGAGTCAAACGTGTGTCCCTGGAGCATGACGATCGCCGCCAACCCCCGCAACCAGTCCAGGAACACAATACGATTGCGAACCAGCGACCGCTCCACTTTGCTTCAGTACTTGACCTTTCCCAAAAATGCCAACAGCAAACGATTGAACTCTTCCGGCCGCTCCAGCATCACGAAGTGCCCGGTTCCGGCGACCTGTACATACTCCGAATTCGGGAAGACCTTCTTCAGAGCGTCGTGGTTCGCCATCGGCGAATTTCCGGCATAGATTCCCAAGACCGGCACGGTTGACACGAATTCATTCAGGTTGGCTGTATCGAATGTCGCGATCATGGCCCCCGATGCAGTCGCTTCCGGCGGAGCCAGCATCATCTTTAATACGTGCTGCTGGATCGCGGCTGGTGTCGCGGGAGTAAACATTCCCCGGATCATCGTTTCGCGCGCCTTCAGACCGTCGGGTCCGGTCATTGCCGCGGGATTAGGCGCGCCCCGGCCTTTGGCTTGAGGCGGCCCGCCCGTGGAAATCGACAGCAATCCGTCGACCGGCACCAGCCCGACGACGTGCTTCGGATACAGCCGCGCATATTCCCGGATCACGGGCGTTCCCATGCTGTGGCCCACCAGGACAACTTTGTCGACCTTCGCCTCCGCGCGCACCGCCTCCACCGCGCGAGCGAAACCAGTCATCGAGAACTTCCCGTCCTTGGGCGGATCGCTCTTGCCGTGCCCCGGCAGATCCAGCGTGATGACCCGGTATGTCTGGCTCACCACAGGCACCTGAGCGTCCCACGACGATTCATCGCAGGTCCAGCCATGAACCAGAATCACCGCCTGCTTAGCCGTGCCCGTACTGGTCCAATGGACCTTGGCGCCGTCCACCGCGGCCGCCGAAAGTGGAATCGCGAGAACGATGCTAAGCAGCAGTCTCATGAGCCAATCTTAGCAGTTGACATGCCACCGAAAAACGGTGGTGGTAACATAGGAATAGCATGCAATACTTTGTTCGTACCATGGAGAAGCATAAGGCCAGTACCCGGGTGTTCAGCCCGGAACTGCCATGTCCCGCGTTGGGGAGCGCCAAGGACGCCGCTAAGCATTTGGTCCAGTCGTCCGACCCATCTGTGATGCTTCAAGCCGATGTATGTTCTCGAAATCAGAATCAAGTTCGCACACGGTATTGTTGCTGGATCAATGAGCGGGGTGAGTTCGTGGAGCGCGCCCTGATCTAACTGCTTGCATCTAACCCCTTGTGATAAACTTTTGAACGTGCCTAGCCCGCCAGTTACCTACCATTGGAACCGAGCCCGCCTGGTCAATTGAACTTTATTGGAGAAATCAGTGACGAATATTTTTGTTGGAAACCTTGCATATCAGACCACGGAGACCGAGCTCGAGGCTGCTTTTGCCGCGTACGGTGCCGTTGAGAAAACCAGCGTAGTCCGCGATCGCGACACAGGGCAACCTCGCGGCTTCGCTTTTGTCGAAATGACCAATCAAGCCGAGGCGATGAAGGCCATCGAGGCCTTGAACGGTCAGGAACTGAACGGCCGCGCGTTGAACGTGAACGAAGCTCGTCCTCGCCCGGAACGTGGTGGATTCGGTGGCGGCGGCGGCAACCGTGGCGGCGGTGGTGGATTCGGTGGCGGCGGCGGCCGCCGGCGCGAACCCCGCTGGTAATTTAGTTTTTAAGGGCAGGCCCTTCGGCCTGCCCTATCCTCACGCCTCTCTACTGTTGCGGAAAGCCCGCCTTAAACTCTTCCATCGTAATGCTCTTGTCGCCGTTTTTGTCCCACTTGGCGAACTCCGCCTGAACGTCTGATACTTTGGCGTCGCGGAACAGTTTTCCGAACTCCTCTGGGCTGAGTTTCCCGTCTTTGTTGGTGTCCAACGCCGCGAATACTTGCTCAGCGGACTGAGGCTGTTGCGGCGCTCCGGCGGGCGTCTGAGGTTGCGTTTGCTTCTCCTGCTGCTGTGCCGGCTGCGGATTATCCTGCGGCTGCTGCCCATATGCCATTAGGCCTGCCGCGATCAAACCGCCAAACGCCATCTTGAGTATCGAGTTAGTCATTTTGCTGTTTTCCTTTTTTACGAAATGGACCAAAGCCAGACTCAACAGGCTAGGCACGCAGTTAACCAAAATCGCCGAGCTACTCGAATCATAGAAATAGCGTCTATCCCGCCGTGGCTGTATAGCTGGCCGCCCTCGCAAGTCTTACTAGCGTGGGAATTAATACCCGGCGAGCTCACTACTTCTTACTTGGCGGCTCTCAGACTTTGGCGGGGGACGGCTTCAGCCGGGAAAATTGAAAAGCGCCCGCGGATTGTCGACCAGGATACGCCGTAAAGTATCGCTGTTCCTGCCCGCGACTTCCCAAATCCAGCGATTTAGCAAGTCTCCATCGTTGGGCATCTGTCCCTCTTTCATGTTGGGATGAGGCCAATCCGTGCCGGTGATGACCCGCGTGGGGAATTCCTCGGCCAGCGCGCGCGCGAACGGCAGGACCTTGCTCCACTCCTCCGGCTTGCTCGATCCCGTCAGACGCTCCGGACAGGTCACCTTGGCGTAGCAGTCTTGCTTGTCGCGAAAGAGTTGCAGATAGCGCTGAAACTCGGGGGCGCTCACGCCCTTCTCGATCGCCGGCACCGCCATATGGTCGAAAACGACCGGGATCGGAATTGCCTTGATGTGCGGCTCCAGATCCTGGAGATCGGCCGCCTCACAGTAGAGATCGATATGCCACTCATTTTTCAAGCTTCCCGCGTCCCACAGAAGGCATAGCCGGTTCGCCATCGCGACCATTTCCTCGGGCGGTGGAGGATTAGTCAGGCGCTTTACATAGCTATAACGCACGCCGCGAACGCCCGCCGCATCGAGCTCCATCAACTCCTGATCCGATATGTTTTTGTCGACGAACGCAACGCCCAATGCCCTCCCCTTCGACTTCTTCAGCGCGTTGAGCATGTAACTGTTGTCGGTGCCATGACAAGTGGCGGCTACGATCACCTCGCCCGCGAAACCCAGAAATGTATCCAGTGCTTCGAGCTTTCTCCACGGCGCGAATGCGGGATCATATTTCCGATCGTCCGACCACGGGAACGGCGTCATCCCGTTACTGTTCACATGGCAATGGGTATTGATCGCGCCCGGCGGCATTTCGAAGGCAGGCTTCTCGGGGTTCGGATTGGGCTCGATATTTTTCGCGCGAGCGGGCGCCTTTTTGCGAGGCTTGTCGTTATAGTGATGCCGGTTCACCTCGCGCGTCTCCGAGACCATGGTGTATTCCCGGCCCTCTTCCATCTGGTATTTCTCGGAAAGATGGTTGACGATGATGTCTTCCAGATCGAGACCCAGATCTTTGCGAAGCCGGTCGCCCAGCGGACCTTTTCGATCGGGCTTGTCACCGAGCGCAAAGTTGACGGAAACGCGTTTGCTGGGGCCGGGCTCGTCGCCGACTATGCAGAACGTCCACGGCGTGAGCGTAGTTGCCACGCGGTTCCGCAGCATCGTATTCTTCGGTTCTTCGGTTATGGGGTCGAGCGACTGATGACCTTGCAGCAGGGCGTGCAGTTTTCTGAGAAGTTCTCCGTCATTCTCCAGAAAAAATCGCTCCAGCTCCTGCGAACATTTCACTTCAAGATTTGGCACCCACTAATTTTAGCGGATCGAGTGTAGACCGGGCAGTGAGGAACGCTACCGTGTGGTGACGATACGGAAGCCGGTCTCGACGCGATGGTCCAAGATGCGATTCCACATCACGCGGGCGGTGCCGATGGCCAGGCCATGCGAGAATCCCACCATTTGACCCGACTGCAGCGATTGATTAGCGTGTGCCATGCGGAAGCCGCTAGGGCTCACGTCCATCAGCTCGCCCAGGATCTCCATGGGTTGAGGATTGGAGAAGTTCACCAAAACCGGCCCTTCGGCGGGCTGCCGGATCTCCCGGCGCTTTTCATGAATCGCTACGTTCATAGACTCACCGGCTGCGCGGATTCATAGAGCTTCAGCTTACGGCTCAAGGTCCGGCGCGAAATTCCCAGGCGCGCGGCCGCCCTTTGCTGATGCCCGCCCGTGGCTGCCAGCGCTTCCTCGATCATCCTCCGCTCCATGGATTCGAGGCTACCCGAATCGTCATCGGGGCCGTCGGAATCGTCGTTATAATCGCTGGCATCGTTCATGGGGGAAGGCAATGGCCGCAGGCGGAAATCCTGCGCCGTAATCTCTCCACCCTGGTTCATCACGCCGGCTTGAATCACGGCATTGCGCAGTTCGCGGATGTTTCCCGGCCACGAATATGCGCGCAGCGCGCCGATTGCGGAGCTGCCCAGTTCCAAGTCCGGAAAATGCTCAGCGAGGAAGTGCCGCGCCAGCGGCTCGATATCGGCCGGGCGAGAGCGCAGCGGAGGAACCTGCAGCGTGAATTGGCTGAGCCGGTGAAACAGATCGCTGCGAAAACGGCCTTGGGCCACGGCTCGCTCCAAGTCCCGATTGGTGGCCGCCACCACGCGCACATCCACCGAAACTTTGCGGACGCCGCCCAGACGGTAGTAGGGTGCGCCATCCAGCACGCGCAACAGCTTCACTTGAAGCCGGCCGTCCAATTCTCCGACTTCGTCCAGGAAAATGGTGCCCTGATGGGCCAGCTCGAACAAACCTGGTTTGGCGGAATCGGCTCCGCTGAAGGCGCCGCGCTCATGACCGAATAGCTCGCTTTCCAGAAGCTGTTCGGGCAGCGCCGCGCAGTTGAAATCGACCCAGGGTTTGCCGGTGCGAGCCGAATAATAGTGGACCGCGCGGGCCACCAGCTCCTTGCCTACACCGCTTTCCCCCGTAACCAGTGTGGTCGCGCTGGAACGAGCCACGCGCTGGACCAATTCCATGAGGCGCTGCATGGGTTCGCTGGCGATAATCGCGGTCATCCCGAGAAACACCTGTGACTGGGCTTCAGCCGACGGCATTCGGACTTTGCGCAATCCTGTGGCTTCCGGAATCATTGGGCTGTGTCTTTATCTATCTTGCCGAATTGGATACGGATTCGCCCTCCGTGGAACACCTTACCCACACTCGGAATTGGCCCGGAGGCTTAGGCCAGTTTGTCGCAAAACTATGAGCCAGAAAGTGCCATCCTGTCCCGGGAATGGATGGCTGACCGGGCCATCTCGAAGGAAGTGAAGGAGAAGGCAATGGGCACAATCGTGCTCGTAGTACGGAAAGTGTCGGACGTGTCGATAGCATCGCGGCCCATGCCCGAGGACCGGTCAATTTCTCAGGCTACGGTTCAGTTTCTCGAGACGACCAAGGCTCACGCACCCTTGACCCTTGGCGGACGGTTCTTGCTGGCTGTCTTCATTACTTTGGCAGCGGCGGTACTAGGGAACGCAGCGATATTCTGGCATTCCACGGACTTGATCAAGTTTGGGGCATTCCTCGCGATTTCGCTCATGACGGCCGGAGCGCGGGTGCGAGTTCCCGGAGTATCCGGCCCTTTGCCTCTCTCGTTTTTGTTCGTGCTGATCGGATTGGTGGAGCTCACGCCTTCGGAAACAATCCTGCTGGCTTGCGGAGTAGCCTTGGTCCAGTGCTACTGGAATCAGCCGCAGAGGCCCACGATCACCTTCGCCACATTCCAGGTAGCGCTGACGATCGTGGCTGCGGGGGCAGCCGTACGGATCTACCATTCCACGTGGTTCGAGTTCTCAGACATCGACACATCCTATCGCCTGGCGGCAACCGCACTGGCATTGTTCCTTCTGATGACCGCCCCGATCGCTAAATGGACCGCCATGGCTGAGCGTCACAACTTCGCAGCCGTCTGGCTAGGTACGTCCTTCTGGTCTTTGCCGTATTACATGGCCGGAGCCGGTATCGCCCTCGCAGTTAATAATGCCGCCCGCTACATCGGATGGCCAACCATGCTGCTTACCGGGCCGGTAGTCTATTTGATCTACCGTTCGTACCGCCTGTACTTGAATCGCCTGGAAGCGGAAACGAAACATGCCGAGGAAGTAGCTTCGCTGCACCTCAGGACGATCGAGGCGCTGGCATTGGCGATCGAAGCAAAAGACCACACGTCTCACGACCAGCTTCAGCGCGTCCAGGTGTACGCCCGCGAGCTGGCTGCATCCCTGGATCTTACCGATGAGGAGATGCAAGCTCTGCAAGCGGCGGCCCTGCTGCACGATATCGGAAAACTCGCAGTGCCGGAGCACATCATCTCGAAGCCTGGCAAACTGACGCCGGAAGAGTTCGAGAAGATGAAGATTCATCCCGTGGTGGGCGCTGAGATCCTGGAGCGCGTGCGATTCCCCTATCCGGTCGCACCGATTGTGCGAGCGCATCACGAAAAGTGGGACGGCACGGGATATCCGAGCGGTCTCCGGGAAGAAGAGATCCCGATCGGGGCGCGCATTCTGGCGGCGGTGGACTGCTTGGACGCCCTGGCCTCGGACCGCCAGTACCGCCGTGCCATGCCTCTCGACGATGCTATGAAGGTGGTCCGGTCGGAAGCCGGCAAAGCATTCGATCCGCGTGTGGTGGATGCTCTGGAACAAGGCTATGTGCAGTGGGAGCGCAAAGCCCACTCTCCCGCGCATAAATCGGCGGCGCTTTCCAAAGACGTGAAGATCGAACGCGGCCACGCGCCGGCGGCGGGCTTCGAAGCCTCCAATGGATCGCCCGCCGTAGCCAACGCCGAACCCGTGAACTTCCTGAATCTGATTGCTTCGGCCCGGCAGGAAGTTCAGGCGTTGTTTGAAATCTCACAGGACCTGGGAAATTCGCTGAGCCTGGATGAGACTCTATCGGTGCTCGACGTCCGGCTGCGGCGCATCATTCCGCATCATTCCCTCGCGGTCTGGATGGTACAGGGCGACGAGCTGATCCCGGAGTATGTCAACGGCGAAGACTGCCGGCTATTCTCTTCCCTACGAATTCCCATGGGTCAGGGGCTCTCGGGATGGGTGGCGGAGAACGGCAAGCCCATCGTGAACGGCAATCCTTCTGTGGAACCTTCCTACCTCAACGACAAGGCGCTGACCTCGTCACTCCGATCGGCGGTGGCGCTGCCGCTTGAGGGCGCGGGTGGAACGATCGGGGTGCTGACGCTGTATCACATGGAGCGTGATGCCTTTACCAAGGACCATCTGCGGCTCCTGATGGCGGTTGGCCCGAAAATCGGCATGTCCATCGAGAATGCGCTCCGTTTCCAGCAGGCGGAATCCTCCGCAACCACGGATTTCCTGACGTCGCTGCCCAACGCACGTTCGTTGTTCCTGCAACTGGACGCGGAGGTATCGCGGGCCCGCCGCAACAATCAGCCCCTTACGGTCGTGGTGCTGGATCTCGACGATCTCAAGCAGATTAACGACCGCTACGGACATCTGGAAGGCAACCGCCTATTGCGTGAAGTCGCGGCCGGGCTCAAGGCCAGCTGCCGCGAGTACGATTATGTGGCGCGCATGGGCGGCGATGAGTTCGTGGTTCTCATATCCGGAGTCAAACAGGCGGATGCGGAGAATCGCGTGGAGGAATTTCGGCACGTCGTCGCCCGCATC
>Ga0207711_10000161_pt1 | contig 71905 bp, 65 predicted proteins | sample KBSS34metaG_FD_184401 | JGI IMG/M metagenome (GOLD analysis project Ga0207711, IMG submission 184401) | Switchgrass rhizosphere microbial communities from Kellogg Biological Station, Michigan, USA - KBS S3-4 metaG (SPAdes) (version 2) | ecosystem: Host-associated > Plants > Roots > Rhizosphere... | reverse complement strand
CAATGCGCGAGCCTTTGCGCGATGCAGGATGGCCGAAGCATCGATACGACCATGGGCTTCACGGCCCTCGACGGGCTGATGATGGGGACGCGTTGCGGCGTCCTCGATCCCGGCGTGGTGCTGCATTTGCAGACCCAACTCGGCATGAGCCCGGCAACGGTGGAGGCTATGCTCTACAATCAGTCCGGCCTGCTCGGCGTATCGGGCCTGTCGAGCGACATGCGCGCCCTCGCGGCGAGCGATGCACGCGAAGCGGCGGAGGCGGTGGAGCTCTTTGTCTGGCGGGTCGCACGGGAAATCGCCGCGCTGGGCAGCGCATTAGGTGGGATCGACGGGATCGTCTTCACCGCCGGCATAGGCGAAAACAGCGCGGAGGTGCGCAGTCTTATCTGTCGGCGGCTGGAATGGCTGGGAGTCGAACTGGACGAACTGGCCAATGCGGGTGACTACGGCCGCATCAGCCAGCCTGACAGCCGCATCGCTGTGCATGTCATCCCGACCGACGAGGAGCGGATGATCGCGCTCCACACGCTCAATGCCCTCAAGGAGATAGGACAATGAGGCCTCTGGTGGATCTCGGCGGCAAACGTGGGCTCGTGGTCGGGGTCGCCAACGAACACAGCATCGCCGCCGGCTGCGCGGAGGCCTTTGCCGCCTGCGGCGCACGGCTCGCCGTGACCTATCTCAACGAGAAGGCGAAGGACTGGGTACGGCCCGTCGTCGACCGGCTCGGAGTCGAATGGATGGCGCCATACGACGTCAGGGAAACCGGTCAGTTGGAGGCGTTGTTCGATGAGATCCGCGAGCGATGGGGCGGGCTCGACTTCCTGCTCCATTCGATCGCTTTCGCACCCAAGGAGGATTTGCACGGCCGCGTCGTCGATTCCTCCGCCGAAGGGTTCGCCGCCGCCATGGACGTTTCCTGCCACAGCTTCCTGAGGATGGCGAAGCTGGCCGAACCGCTGATGAAGGACGGCGGTTGCCTGCTCTGTGTTACCTTCTACGGCTCGGAGCGCGTGGTTGCCCACTACAACCTCATGGGTCCGGTCAAGGCGGCGCTCGAAAGCGCCACACGCTATGTCGCCGCCGAACTCGGACCCAAGGGCATTCGGGCGCACGCCATATCACCGGGTCCGATCGCGACCCGTGCGGCGAGCGGGATCGAACGTTTCGACGAACTGCTTGACCGCGCGGCTGCGACGGCGCCGCAGCGCCAGCTTGTCGATATCGAGGATGTGGGCGCGCTCGCGGCCTTCCTCGTCAGCGATGCCGCCAAGCGCATTACCGGCACGATCATTCCGGTCGATGGCGGCCAGCACCTGCTCGCATGATGCGTTCGACCCCCTTGATCCTCCTCGCCCCCCTCTGCGTGCCGTCGGCGGCACGCGCCGCGTCGCCCGTTGAAATCCTGATTGGCGATGCCGGCCGATGCGACGGCGATGGCTCCGTGCTCGTCCATGCGTTTTCTCAACGGCGGGGCGGATCCGCAGTCCTTGCCCCTGCCCAATCGCGCGCCGGAAACGCCGGCGGAGATTTCCATCCCGGCCGGCGGGTTGTCGCGCGCAACCTACCGGCTCGCCGGCATGCCCGATGTCTCGCTCGGGAGCGCGGCGATCTCCATTCCCGCCTGGGACACACGCAAGATAGTGATGGCGCTGCGGCACACCGGGCCAGCGTCGCAGCTTGCGGGAGCCGCGGACAACCAGGTGCCGCCACAGGCGCAAGCCCAGGTGGAGGCGGCGCAGGCCGCCGCTCCGCATCCAGATCAGCTTTCAATATCAACGTTCGGTACCCGGTGTCCCGAAGGGTTGTCCCGCTCCTGGCGTGACGGCCTTCATTTCGCTATGATCGGCCCCCACCGAGTGGTCCTGTTTGATTGTTAGTGCATCGTGGCTTCCGCCGCCATTGCCGCCGTTTCCGGAGCTGGTGGTCGATAACCCAAGCTGCTGTGCGGACGCACGGTGTTGTAGTGGCGCCGCCAGGCTTCGATCAGTACCTTGGCCTCGGCAAGGCTGTAGAAGATCTCCCCGTTGAGCAGTTCGTCGCGAAGTGACCCGTTGATGGGGTCGTCTAATCGCAGCTCGTTTGGCAAGCAGATTTTGAGCTGACCGTATGCCGGGTTCAGGGTCGTCTTCGCGGTCGGCATGGGCTGCCGCACGGTGGGTCTTCGGCGGACGGAACCTTCCTATGTGGACGGCGCACTCGGCACAAAGCCGGTGCATCCCATCAAGCGGAATGGTTCAGCCCACGTCCCGGCAGGGACGGATGCGCTCGCCAACTGCTCGCCGGCGAAGTTGCTACGCTGGCGCGCCAGCGGTCTTGTCGAATAGCTCTCCTGACTTGAGCATGGCATGCATCACGACCGAGAGCTTCCGGGCCACCGCAACTGCGGCGCGCTTGAAGCCGACGCGTTCTCGGAGCTTGAGGCCCCATTCTCGTAAGGTACTTTCAGCCGAGCTGCGGGTAAGGATGACGCAGGCCGCTTCGTATAGAAGGTTTCGCACCTGGTGATCGCCGCGGCGGGAGATGCGGGTAGAATCAATACCTGCCGGGAGGCCGCAATAGACCGCCACCCGAAGCAGGGCTTCGCTGATTTCTGGCCTCGTCAGGCCGTTCCCAGTCCTGGAATGGTGCGCCGTTACGCAACGCGCCTGGTTTGGTCACGAGCACAGGCAGGTAGTGCCAAGGGTCGTAGATGGTCCGATCGCGTCCAAAGCACCGGGGATGATCGGCCACGATCTCACCATCGCAGCGCACGACGATACGGTCGGCATAGGCACGGACCTGCACCGTCCGGCGGGCCGTCCTGGCCATGACGGAGTAGCGGTTGCGATCGAACGTGACCAGGCAGGTGCCGCTCACCGCATGCTCGCTCTCGTGGAAACCATCGAAGGGGGCGACGATGGGTTGCATCATGGCGCACTCGGCAGTCATGCCTCGGCAACGGTCAGCTCCTTATGCTCGGGATGCTGGCGCATGTCCGCCCAACGTCGGCACTCCGCCTCCAGCCAGCCATTCAGCTCCTCGATGCCGGCAAAACGCAGCCGTGGCTGGAAAAACCGTCCACGTGCCGTTTGCACTTGGTTTCGACCTGACCCTTTTCCCAACCGGCGGCCGGCGAGCAGGCTGTGGGCTCGACCATGTAGTGGCTGGCCATGACCAGGAAGCGTCGGTTGAAGACCCGCTCCTTGCCGGTGAATACGCTCGTTACCGCGGTCTTCATGTTATCGTAGATGCCGCGTGTTGGCGCCCCGCCAAAGAAGGCGAAGGCTCGGGCATGAGCGTCGAACACCATCTCCTGCGTCTCTCGTGGATAGGCCCGCACGTACATCACGCGCGACGCGCACAGCCGCACATGCGCCGCTTTCACGCGCATCGGCTTGCCGGCGATCTCGACGTCCTCGTGGCTCCAGTCGAACTGATAAGCCTCGCCGGGACGGAACAGCAGCGAGATGAAGGCCGGTGCATCCATGACATCGCGGCGCCGCGCTCGGCGCCAGCGGGCCGCATAGCGACGCACCGCACCGTACGAGCCGTCGAACCCCTCGCGCACCAGCAGATCATGGATGCGCGTAAGCCGCAGTTTCTCGCGCCGCGGCCGTGCCTCATCCTCCTCCAGCAGCGTGTCGAGCTGACCCTGAAACGGTCCCAGCTTGGGCAGCGGCTGAACCTCGCGCCGGTACGCCATGTCTGCCTCCGGCGCCCGGATCGCCTTGCGATCAACCTTGCGCGAAAGATGCAGGTCTCGCGCGATAGCCTTGATGGCTTTGCCCGACGCGTGCTCGCGCCGGATCCTCAATACCGTCTCCAATACCAACATCCTGATCTCGCCGCCTGACACACTGCCAAGCGAGCAGCCTAGATCACAGGAATGAGGGGGCCTTTTTCGACGCCGATCACCCCGCTAACGGGGTCCATTTTGCACGCCGATCCACAGCGGCAGTTACGGCGCGCTGCGCAAAATTGGGCCAGGACGGTTGATGAAAGACTTCAACGCGAAGCTGCTTTGAACATTGGCTACTCCCTCCACCTGCGTCATGGCTTCAAGCAAGTCGCGATAATGATCGAGATCTCGCACGACCGCTCGCAGCAGATAATCTGAACCTCCCGACATGAGAAATCCGCTCATGATCTCTGGTAGCTGAGACACCGCCTCCTCAAAGACGGTTAAGGCATGACGAACCTGGCGTTCCAGCGTGACGTTGATGAACACGCACATCGCACCGGCCAAACGCTGCTCGTCCAGTCTCGCGGAATAGCCCTGAATGAGTCCGCTCTCTTCGAGTGCGCGCACGCGCCGCACCGTGGGGGTCAGCGACAGGCCAATCTTCATGGCGAGATCGCTCCATGTGATCCTTCCGTCTTCGCTCAGGCGACCCAGGATCTTCAGGTCCATCCTATCGAGTTCCCGGCCTTCGATCATAACAGCGGTCACCTACGCATTATTTCTACTATCCTGACTTTTCTTAGCAGATATGCCTATCGCGCGCCATAGATGAAAGCATAAATGGTAACACCTGCTAGAGCTCCTGGGATATCCTCTACTCCGAGGAGAAAAGAATGAAACTGGATCGGGTTGTCGCCCTCGAGGCGATTTACAACGCGGAAAATGGCCCGAGTTTCATGAATGGGATTCAGGCGCTGGTGCGCCTGCCACTCATGCAACGCCGTTTCGACCGTCATCGTGGCCTCTCGACCGCCGGCCTGATCTCCGGGTACCGCGGATCGCCGCTTGGTGCCTATGACCAGCAGCTCTGGAAGGCAAAGCGGCACCTCGAGCAGCACGACGTCACCTTCCAGCCTGGATTGAACGAGGATCTCGCCGCCACCGCACTGTGGGGCGCCCAGATGCACAAGGCATTTGGCGCGACGAATGTCGATGGCGTGTTTGGGATCTGGTACGGCAAGGGGCCGGGCGTCGATCGTTCGGGCGATGTTCTTCGCTGTGCCAACGTGCTCGGCACGTCGGCACTTGGAGGCGTCCTCGCTGTTGCGGGCGATGACCACGCCGCCCAGTCGTCAATGTACCCGCATCAAACCGACGGCATTTTCCAGTCGGTGATGATGCCGGTACTTCAGCCGGCAAATGTCTCGGAGATTTTAAGTCTCGGCATGGCCGGGATCGAACTGTCGCGCTTCTCCGGCCTGTGGGTCGGGATGAAGACGATCGCCGAGGTAGTCGAAAGCGCGGCGAGTTTCGATCTGCCGACCGGCTATCCCAATTTTGTCTCGCCCGACCAATGCGTACCGACACACGGGCTCAACTGGGATCCGTCGATCAATTGGCCCGCGCAGCGCTTGGAGTATGAGCGCCGGCTGATCGAGGAGCGCATTCCGGCCGCGATCGGATGGGCCACCGCCAATCGGATCGATACGCCGATCTTCGAGGCGCGGACGAAAAGGCTGTGCGTGGTCACCGTCGGCAAGGCGCACCAGGATCTGATGCAGGCGCTGGCCAACCTCGGCGTTGGAGAACCCGAGGCCGAGGCGCTCGGACTGTCCATTTACAAGGTCGCGATGAGTTGGCCACTCGCAACGGATCCACTCGTCACTTTTGCGGGCGACGCGAACGAGATATTCATCGTGGAAGAGAAGAGCCCCACGGTCGAGAACCAGCTTAAGGCAGCCCTTTTCAACGGCCGAACCAAGCCCGTTTGGGTGTCCGGAAAGACCGATGCGGCGGGCAAGCCGTTGCTACCCGTGGTCTCCGAATTTACGCCGATCATGGTCGCCGAAGCGCTTGTGAGGCACTTCGCCGATCATGATCCGATCGGTCTGGCGGGAAGGCTGGCCGCGCTAAAGGCTGCTGCGCGCGGTGGCGAAGTCGTTAAGTTCCCAACGCGCAAGCCCTTCTACTGCTCGGGCTGTCCCCACAATAGCTCCACCAAGACCCCGGACGGATCGATATCGGGCGGCGGGATTGGCTGTCACGTGATGGCGCTCGGTCAACCTCAGCTCAAGACGAAGACCTTCAGCCAAATGGGCGGCGAAGGCGTCCAATGGGTCGGCGCGGCTCCCTTCTCGCGGACCGAGCATATTTTTCAGAATCTGGGCGATGGCACCTATCAGCACAGCGGGCTGCTCGGAATCCGTGCTGCCGTCGCCGCCGGGACAAATATCACCTTCAAGATTCTGTACAATGACGCCGTCGCCATGACCGGAGGTCAGCCGGTCGAGGGCGTGATCGAACCGCGCAAGATCATCGCTCAGCTTCTCGCCGAAGGCGTTGGCGACGTCCGGTTGGTCAGTGACGACCCGGCCCGCTGGAATGACCTTCCGGGTGGCGTTCGCGCTTTCCATCGCGATCATCTCGACGCGATCCAGCGCGAAATGCGTGAAATCGGTGGCGTCAGCGCGATCGTGTACGAACAGACTTGCGCTGCGGAAAAGCGCCGGCGGCGCAAACGTGGCGACTTCCCGGATCCGGATCGCAGGCTCTTCATCAATCCGCGAGTTTGCGAGGGATGCGGCGACTGCTCCGTCCAGTCGAATTGCATTTCGGTCGAACCCTTGCCAACGCCGTTCGGCACCAAGCGCAAGATCAACCAATCTGCGTGCAACAAGGACTTTTCCTGCGTGAAAGGATTCTGCCCGAGCTTCGTCGAGATCGACGGCCCGGTGCTACGCAGGCCCGATGGCGCGCGCATCGCGGCGCTGGAGCAACTGCATTTCCCAAAACTTCCCGAGCCGGAATGGGCAAATCCGACAAAGGTCTTCAATATCTACGTTGCCGGAATCGGAGGGTTGGGCGTCCTCACCATAGGCGCATTGCTTGGCACGGCAGCCCATCTCGACGGGCTGGGCGCAACCGTTCTGGATTTTACCGGGCTGGCGCAGAAGAACGGCGCTGTCGTCAGCCAGGTTCGCATCGCGCCGTCTGCAACCCCGATTCATGCCGTTCGGATCGGGGCCGGTGAGATCGACCTGCTTCTCGGCACCGACGCGGTCACGGCTGCCAGCCCTGATGCCCTCTCCAAGATCGCCATCGGCAGAAGCGCGCTCGTGCTCAATGACGATGAGGCGCCCGTCGCGGACATTGTCACCGACCGGGATGCCGCGCTGCCCATGACGCGGATGATCGATACCCTGCTCGACCGGGCAGGAGAGCATGCCCATGTGATCAGTGCCACGCGCATCGCCGAGGGTTTGTTCGGCAGCAATGTCGCCGCCAACGTCTTCTTGGTCGGCTTTGCCTGGCAGAAGGGGCTTTTGCCCCTGTCGTCCGAAGCGTTCGCAGCCGCGATCGAGGCGAACGGCGCGGCGGTTGCGCTCAACAAGCGGGCCTTTGCCTGGGGGCGCCTTGCTGCGGTCAATCGTGAACTGGTCGAAAATGTCGCCGGGGTCGCTGCGCCAGAGGAAGCGCCGGAGGAAGCGATCGACGCGCTGATCGAGCGGCGCCGCGCCGATCTGACGGCGTATCAGGATGCCGCCTATGCGACGCGCTACGGTGCGCTGCTCGATGATGTCCGCCGGGCCGCGGCCCCACTCGGGGCGGCGGGTGACGATTTTGTACGAGCTGTTGCCCTCAACGCCTACAAGCTGATGGCGTATAAGGACGAATATGAGGTCGCGCGTCTCTATGCCGCGCCCGATTTCCGTCGCGGTCTTGAGGCACAATTCGCAGGGACGAAGCGCCTGGCGGTCTGGCTGGCCCCCCCTTTCCTGACCCGGACCGATCCGCGCACCGGGCGCCCAGCCAAACGCAAGTTCGGGCCTTGGATCTTCTACCTGTTCCCGCTGATGGCGCGTCTGAAAGTGCTTCGAGGTTCCGCGCTCGATCCGTTCGGCAGAACTGCGGAGCGCCGGGCGGAGCGGCAAATTCGCGATGAATATGTCGTGACGATCCGGGAACTATGCGTGTCGCTTGATACGGCATCACTCGAGCATGCGACCGCGCTCGCGACATTGCCTGATGAAGTGCGCGGCTACGGCCCGGTAAAGGAAGAAGCGTTGCGCCAATATTCCGAAGCTCGGAGCAATCTGCTCGCACCGACTGCTGCGACAGACCCAATCAGGATCGCAGCCTGACATGACGATCCTCACGGAAACGCAGACGGCTATCCGCGACGCCGTACGCGACTTCGCGCAGGCGGAGGTGCGACCACGTAGCGCTCGGTTCGAAGCGGCGGGCGGCTATCCGCCGGAACTGTTCCGGCAACTCGCGCAACTCGGGCTGATGGGAATGACCGCGCCGGAGGCCTATGGCGGCGCAGGTGCCGATTACGTCAGCTATGCGCTCGCGCTGATGGAGATCGCGGCAGCGGACGGCGCTCTGTCAACGATCGTGTCGATCCAGAACAGCCTGATTGTCTCCTCGCTGCTGAAGGATGGAACGGTCGCGCAGCGCGACTTGTTTCTGCCCGGCCTGATCGACGGTACCGTTATTGGCGCCTTCGCACTGACCGAGGCAAATGCAGGCTCTGACGCAGCGGCGATGCAGACTCGGGCCGAACAGGTGGATGGCGGCTACCGCCTTAATGGTGCCAAGCAATTTATCACCTCCGGCCGCATCGCCGGGCTCGCGATCGTGTACGCCGTGACTAATCCAGGCTTAGGAAAGCGGGGAATTACCGGCTTTCTGGTGCCTACCGACCGGCCTGGCTACGCCGTCGACAAGGTCGAGCACAAGCTTGGCCAACGGGCTTCGGACACGTGTGCCATTCACCTCGACGACCTGTTCATCGAAGATGCGCTACGCCTTGGCGAAGAGGGTGCGGGCTACGGCATTGCCTTGTCCAACCTCGAGACGGGGCGCATCGGCATCGCCGCGCAAAGCGTCGGCATGGCGCAAGCCGCGCTGGATATCGCGATCGACTATTCAAAGGACCGAGAAAGCTTCGGCCAGTCAATCATCCGGCATCAAGCAGTCGGCTTTCGTCTCGCAGACCTCGCGACCCGCCTTGAAGCCGCGCGGCAATTGGTGCTGTCGGCTGCAGCGCTGAAGGATGCTGGCGAACCTTGCCTGACCCAAGCTTCAATGGCCAAGCTCTTCGCCTCGGAAACTGCGGAAAGCGTTGTGTCTGGAGCGATTCAGACGCTTGGCGGCTATGGATATCTCGAAGAATTCGGCCTCGCCAGGATCTATCGCGATGTGAGGGTGTGCCAAATCTACGAGGGTACGTCCGACATTCAGCGCCTCGTTATCTCGCGCTCCTTCTGAGGCTCGTCTCATGTCCGAGGTCATCGTCTGCTCCTACGCCCGCACCCCCATGGGGAGCTTTCAAGGCGCCTTTGCCTCCCGATTCTGCGGTCGAACTTGGGGCAGCGGCCATCAAGGCGGCTGTAGAGCGCTCGGGCGTCGATGCCGGAAAGATCGACCGCATCTACATGGGCTGCGTTCTGCCCGCTGGACTGGGACAGGCACCCGCTCGTCAGGCCGCGCTGGCCGCCGGACTACCTCATTCGGTCGAAGCCACCACTGTGAACAAAATGTGCGGCTCGGGGATGCAAGCGACAATCATGGCTGTTGAGGCGCTCGCGTCAGGCAATGCCATGGTCGTGATCGCGGGCGGCATGGAGAGCATGACCAACGCGCCCTTTGCTTTGCCAAGGCATCGCTCCGGCGCGCGCCTCGCCCATGATCATATTGTCGACACCATGATGATGGACGGACTCGAAGATGCCTATGACCGTGGCAAGCCCATGGGAGCGTTCGCCGAGGCGAGTGCGCGTGAGTATGAGTTCACTCGGGCCGAAATGGACAATTATGCGCTGGAGAGCTTGGCGCGGGCCACTGCTGCGATCACCGAAGGGGCCTTTGCCGACGAAATCACGCCGGTGGCCGTTGATGCCCGTGGCGGCCCGGTTAGTATCTCTGTCGACGAGCAACCTGGCACAGCCAGCCCTGAAAGGATTCCTTTGCTCAAGCCAGCATTCGCGATCGGCGGCGCCATTACGGCTGCCAGTTCGGCCTCGATTTCAGATGGCGCGGCGACACTGGTTCTAGCCCGGCAGGACGCTGCGGCGCGCTTTGGCCTGAAACAACAAGCCCGGATCGTCGCGACGGCAGCGCACGCCCATGAACCCACCCGGTTCGCGATCGCACCGCTCGACGCCATCCGAAAGGTGCTCGCCAAGGCCAGCTGGAGCAGTGATGCCGTTGATCTGTTCGAAGTCAACGAAGCTTTCGCGGCCGTCGCGATGAATGCCATGCGGGACCTGCACATCCCAAGGGACAGAATGAACGTCAATGGGGGCGCCACGGCGCTCGGACATCCGATCGGGGCCAGCGGCGCGCGCATCATCGCCACCTTGGTCGCGGCGCTGAGAGCGCGCGGACTCAAGCGTGGGGTTGCTGCACTCTGCATTGGCGGCGGTGAGGCAACAGCCGTCGCGGTAGAAATGATGTGAGAGGCGCAATATGAAAATCGAGGGTTTGGGAGCGGTTGTAACCGGTGGCGCATCAGGGCTAGGGGCCGCAACCGCACGCCTGCTCGCCGATCGTGGCGCTAAAGTCACTCTGTTCGACCTCAATGCCGAGGCCGGCGAAGCGATGGCTGCAGAGATTGGCGGCTTGTTTTCCGCCGTCGATGTCACGAACGAGGATAGCGTTGCGGCAGGCCTCGATGCTGCGGAGCAGGCGCACGGGGTCGGAAGGATTCTGGTCAATTGTGCGGGTGTGGCTCCTGCGATCAAAGCCGTCGGCCGTGACTTCGTGCCACATCCGATCGACAGCTTCCGCCGGGCAGTCGAGATCAATCTCGTCGGCACCTTTCTCACCACCTCACGCTTCGCGGCACGACTGCAGCAGGTCGATACAATCGGAGAAGAGCGCGGCGCGATCATCAACACGGCTTCGGTTGCAGCGCTTGAGGGGCAGATTGGCCAACCTGCCTATGCTGCGTCCAAGGCGGGCGTTGCGGGGCTGACCCTCCCTCTGGCGCGCGAATTCGCTCAATGGCAAATTCGTGTCGTCACGATAGCGCCCGGCATTTTCTGGACGCCCATGCTGGCAGGTCTGCCCGAAGCAGCGCAGGACTCGCTTGGTCGGCAAGTGCCGCATCCAAGCCGTCTTGGTCGTCCCGAAGAATATGCTCACCTCGTCGAGAGCATCATCGCCAACCCGATGCTAAACGGTGAGACCATTCGTCTCGATGGCGCGATCCGGATGGCACCTAAGTGAAAGCGAGAACTCCATCGCCACGGCCAGGAATTGGCAGGCTACCCTTCATTTGACGCGCGCGACCGCTGAGCTGCTCAGACCAAAGCGAATTTCAGAACGAGAGGCATAACGTCGTTGCTCAAAAAGGCTTAGTCACCGCAAGAAGCGCGACGATGGCGAGGACGAACGCTATGGCTCCCGAGGCAGCGAAGGGGCCTCTAGCTAGCACGATCTGCTCCCCGGCGCGCAGCCGCCTCAGTCGGCCCGACTGGACGCCGTGCAAGCCGCTAAGCCCAAAGACGAATACAAGTTTCATCCAAAGCCAATGGTTCGAGAACAACCCCCCTACGGATGCTACCGTTGCACCTGTAAGCCACACGGCCAACATCGCCGGCAGGGTGACACGCTGATCCCACCGCGATACCAGGTCCACCGTCTCGGTTCCCCCGCGGGCACCGGCGGCGACGCCGATCGCCTGCGTAAAGAGCCCGCCCGTAAATATAAGGACGGCGACGACATGCGCTGCCTTGAGCCAAAGGTAATCCACTATCGTGCCCCGGCCGGGGCGGCGGCGGCGGCCTGTTTACGACGCAGCAGCCGAGCGTTGGCGAAGCCACCAAATGGGACGAACCCGGCCAGCACCAATCGTACGAGCTCCCGTCGCGTCCAATTGCCGCCACCGCTGACCGCTGCGGTGACGCACCAGGCATAAGCTATGAACGCTGCGCCATGCACGGGCCCCATTATTCTGGTTGCAATGGCATAGCCAAGGACATGCTTCAGGGGGGCCGCGATCATTAACAGGACCAAAAGCGTGCTTGCCTCAACAAACGAGGCAAGGCGCAACCTGCGGATCGCCATCAGATCTTCACTCGCAGTTATGGATGCCGCCATGCGTTCACTCCGATTCATGGGCTCGCCGAAGCGCGTTTCGAGATGCGGTTGGAGCCATGAATGAGCTAAGCTTCGGCCCGGATAGAGCCTTCAGACGGGTTATGCCGTTCAACCAAGGCATCGAAAGCGACGCCAGCCCGCATGTCGGCGTCATCGCTCTGAAGAAAACGGCTCGACAAATGATGTGCACCTCGTTGCGCCAGCGCTGCATCATGGCCATGAGCGACTTCCATTCTTCGTGCTGACCATTGAGCATCGCGAACTTCACCCGATCGGCGTACGCGAGCGACTGGTCCAAGGTGAATTAACGTTCACGGGCTAACATAAATCAAGCGCCAAATTCCGATCACCGTCAAAATTTGAAACGAACACCGAGCGAGAACTGTCGACCGACCACATTGTAGAGTACCGGGTTGGTCGCTTGCGGCGCGAAGAAGCTATATGGGTTGGCCGGCGGATCTTTGTCGAGCAGATTGTTGATGTTGAAATACATCTCGACGTTCTGACGACCACTGTTGATGACCGTGTAGGCAATCGACGTGTCGAGGTAGAAACGGGCAGGTATATTGTTGTCGGCGATATCCAGCGGCCCATAGGTGACGTTATATTTGCCACTGCCGATGTAACGACCCTGGAGGAAGGCCGTGAAAGGACCATTCTCATAAGTTGTGCTAATGTTGAACGTCCAGTGCGGCACCCCACCGTTGTTCGTTCCAACATCGCCTGCCCGATCAACCGCCGTCCTGCCATCGTTGGTGATCAAATGCTGAACATAGGTGCCCAAGCCACGAAAGGTCAGCGCACCGCCGCTCTCGGCCCCTAGCTGCGACAGCGGCAAACGATAGACAGCTTCAATGTCGAGGCCTCGTGTGGAGATTTTCGCGACGTTAATATACTGGGCGGTAACCGTGGTCAGTGTGCCGCTGGCGTTGCGGGTCAACAGGTTGCAGAGCGCGGTATTGCCGGCGAAACAGCGGGTGACGATGTCCTGTGCGCCCAGCGTTGTGATCGCATCGCTGATTTCGATATTGTAGCCGTCGACCGACATACGAAAGCCAGGGATAAAGCGAGGAGTCAGCACGATGCCGCCAGTCAGCGTATTAGCGGTTTCGGGGGCAAGCGCACGATTGCCTTGGCTCAGATAAGAGACTGTCAACTGCTGATTATTATTGAACGGATCGGTAACGGTAAAGAAGCGGTATAGGGTATTTGTGAATAATTCATCGAAGTTTGGTGCACGAATATCACGTGATCGTGTAACTCTCAGGAGCACATCGTCGCTTATCTGCCAGACACTGCCAACCTTCCAAGTAAGAACTGTGCCGCTTGTGCTATAATCGGTAGCTCGAACTGCGCCGTTGATGCCCAACGCTTGGGCGAAAGGGCGATCATGGAACAACGGTATTTCGATTTCCCCAAATGCTTCCTTCACGTCATAGGAGCCTTTCATTGGCCTCGGATTACCGAGGAGCCAGCCGCCGGCCTGGCTGACGTCATCTGACGTGCCAACGATCGCGTCGCGGCGATATTCTACACCCGCAGCAACTGCGACCGGTTTGCCCCCGACGTCGAACAGTTCCCCCTGAAGACTGCCAGAGCCGACACGCTCGTCTATTTTTACGCGATAATCGGTAGTACCAGTGAAATAGGCGACCCCCGCCGGCGTGGTGAGTGGTGATCCGGTACCGAATATATTTGTGGGCGAACAATTCGGTGCTGTGGCCGTGACCTGGTTGACGCGGCAGACGATCTGGCCAGCGGCGTTGCGCACCGCGTCGATCGATTGGTTATACTTTGCAACGTTGATGTTGTTGGTCAGCAGCGAGTGGTAAAAAGTATGGCCATATTCACCATAAGCGCTCCATGTCCAGCTGCCGGCGATCGGGCCCTTAAAGCCACCGACGAGGCGCGTCGTGCGGTTGCTGTCGTCGGCACCGATCGGGGGAAGGTCGGTGTCCAGACGCCCCATTGTGAAGCTGCTGGTCGTCATCGCCGAGGCCACCGCCGCCGGCAGATAGGCGTTATCGTTCTGGATTGTGATATTGCCAAGATGGAAGGCAGGGATCAAGCGATTGGTCTTGCCTTGGGAGTGGGAATAGGATGCTTCGTAATAAGCGGTCACTGGCCCGAGATCATAGTTGCCAACGCTGTAAACCGTATAGCGGTTGAAGGGCACTGTAATTGAAAGCTGTCTGCCCGCGTTCACGCCGCCACCACCGATCTGGTACCCGGCGGCATATTGGCCGTAGTTGAAGGGGGCAGTGGCACCGCCCGGCAAGAATTGCGTGCCCTTCAAATTGCCGCTATTGATCAAGCCACCGACGCTTGCATTGGCGAGCTGGAAATCGTCGAGGATAAACTGGCGATATTGGCCATTGGTCGCGGTATACGCGGGATTGGAAATCAGCCCCGGCGCGCGCGCGGACCAAGGGCGCTTATTGGCGCTGGTAACGCCCTTATTGTTCTGACCTTCGATCGCGATACTGAAATGGCCGCGGCCGTCGGCGAACTCCTTGCCCCAGCCAATCGAGCCGAGCAAATCCCCATTGTCGCCATAGGTGCTGATGCCGCTTTGGAGGGTGCCAACGAGGCCGTCGAGATTCTTTTTGAGGACGATGTTGATCACGCCCGAGACGGCGTCCGAACCATACGCCGCAGAGGCGCCGCCTGTAACGACTTCAACACGGTCGATCAGTGTCACTGGAATGACATTGGTGTCGACAGTAGCTTGAGTTGTAGTCGGCACGAAGCGGCGACCGTTGACCAGCAAAAGATTGCGGCTCGCTCCCAGACCTCGCAAATTAAACACTGCGGCGCCGGCGTTTTGCGACGACAGAGTGGTTGATGCCGGCGTAGTTGATCCGAGCATGGAAGGTAGCTCTTTCATGATCTCGCCGACTGAAGTCACGCCTGTCTTGGCAAGATCATCAGCACCGAGCACGGTGACTGGTGTCGGCATCCGAAAACCGGTTCCCGTAATGCGCGAGCCGGTAACGACGATGTCCGATGCATCAGGTGAGTCATTCTCTGCGGATTCCGGTGTCGCGGCTTGAGCGAAGACCGGGGTCGACAGAACAACAGCGGCGACGCTTGATAGATAGGCTAATCGTGCGGAACGCGAAATCATGGATGGCGAGCGCTGAATAGTCATATTTTCCCCGTTGCTCAAAAATTGAATTCTCACAAATTAGGTCATTTTCGGCCTGAAGAGGCTTGTTAAGTGACGTGCAACGAACCGACAGTCACGTTCTCGTGGCCGACCAACTTTTCACATGCGCGGCAATCTCTGCGTGGGTTGCAAACCATGCACCACCCATGGCCTTCGCGTGGCGGATGAGTTCGTCCAAAATCCAGATTCGAGATCTTGCAGCGATGATGTGCGGATGAAGCGTTAGCTGGAATAGACTGCCGGCCTGACGTGCTCCTTCCATTTCCCGCCGAAATATGTCGAACACATCATTCGGACCAATGTAGGGTCGTAGCGATTGGGAGCGATGCATGAGAAAGTAGGCCGCGTCGTCTCGTATCCATTCGACCGGCAATTCAATAACACCGCTCGGCTCACCATTGAGCAGCAGTTCATAGCATTCCTCGTCAGCCATCAGCGAAGAATCATAAAGAAGCTCCATCTCCGCAGCGATGCGCAACGTATTCGAACTGAAATCCCATGATGGCGTCCGCATTCCGATCGGGCGTACGCCTGTGATGCTCTCTATTGTGTCTGATGAGCGCATCAGCAGTTCCCGCTCGTCATGATAAGCAAGGGTTGAGTTCAGTTCGTGGATCCAACCGTGCAGCCCAATTTCGTGGCCCTCTCCAATCAGGCGGCGTTGTTCATCTTTATGCAAAATGGCAGCTACGGCGGGGACATAAAAGCTTGCACGCACATCATGCTTGTTGAGCAGCGCCGTTATTCTTGGAACACCGACACGCGCGCCGAACTCACCCCACGCCAAACGGCCAATGGATTGGCCTCCATCGCGCAACTCATTCGTCTCATGATCGCTATCGAAAGAGATCGCGACGGCCCAACTGCAATTTTCCGGCCAACTTTTCGGACGTAAGGATCGGCCGGCGCGGACCTGGTTGACGATCTGCTGCCAGTGATGTTCAGGCCACTCCCAACAGGCTCCGGGAGTAAACTGCGTATCTGACGCTGTGTTCATTTCATCTCCCGCCATTAACTTCAAGGATTTGGCCATTGATAAAACTTGCACGGTCTGACGCCATAAAGTACACGGCATTGGCGATCTCGTCGACCGAACCCAACCGTTTCATCGCAACTGATCCGACCAGTTCGTCGCGCCCTTTGTCGTCGTAACTTGCCCATTGTCGGCTGGTCGCAGGATTAGTGACGACGAAACCTGGGGCGACACTATTCACACGTATCCCGAATGGGCCAAGTTCATGCGCGAGTTGCCGTGTCAGCCCCACGATCGCGTGCTTGGATGCACAATATGCCTGTACACCAGTCATTGAGGCTTGCAGCCCTGCACTGGACGAGATCGTAACAATAGCGCCGCTTCTGGCTCGCTTCATTCCCGAAACAGCCGCACGGCATAGAGACATGGTTGAACCAAGGTTGATGGCGATAACCTCATCCCAATCGGAGTCCTCCACATCTTCAAAAGGACAGAATCCCTGATTGGCCACACCTCCCGCGTTGCAGACCAATACGTCGATGTGGCGACCGACACTGTCCTCGATCGAGTGGATCCAACGAGCGGCTACGCCACGATCTCTGAGATCGATCCGCTCATACGTAATCGCAGAGTCTGTCTCTTGAGGAAGGATATCACACGCATAAACACGAGCTCCGCTTGCCGCGAAAAGCTGGCAAATCGCTTTGCCAAAACCAATGCCCCCTCCGCTTACGGCAACTGTCTTGTTGTGAAAGTCTACACCAGACATTTGGCCAGCTCGCTCAGGTTTTGGTCGTCGTTGACGCGCCCGCCCCGTTCGATTTGATCGATCATAACGATCAGCCTATCAAGAATAGGACACGGAATATTGCGACGGCGACCCTCCTCTGCCGGACCTTTCAACATGTCCATCTCGACTGGGCGCTTGCGAACGACGAGATCCCTCCAGACTCCCGAATGGGTTTTGGCATTCGGCCTATTAAATGCCACCATCGCTGCAATGCAGCGTTTAGCATCCTGTTCGCTTGCACCCGCAGCAAACGCGTTGGGGTCGAACCCGTCGAATCCCACAACCTCTACCCCGGCAGCGTGAGCGATCCTGACGATTTCGCCGATGAGCCGCCGCCAAAGCCCAAGTAAGTCAGGCCGCTCTAGGCATTCAGCAATTCCTTGTTGACCCACGGCCTGTGCAAATAGCATTGAGCCATAGGCAAGTTTGCCCCAGAGAAAGCCGTCAATGTTGGTAGTCAGAACGGCCTCTGGTTCGAAAAGCTGAATGTCAGCATGAAGATCACGGACACGTTGCGTGATTTGGCCGTCAGTTTCCCCGATCGCGATCGCACCTCGGTTGCCGTATAAAATTTCGCCAGGCTGTACCCAGTCTGCACCAAAGTTTACAAAGGCGCCGATCACACGCTCTGGGCCTAGTATACGCCCTACGATATCCTCGCAAAGACCGTTCTGGAATGATGCAACGAAGCCATCATCGCGCAGGTAGGGCATAATTTGGTGACATGCCTCTTCGGTATATTGAGCCTTTACGGCTAGGATGATGCGTTGCCATGAGCCGACAAGTTCTTCGGGGGTGAATGCCGACATCGATACCGTTATGGGACTGACTGGGCCGGTGATGCGAAGACCTTTCTCCGGATCACGAATGGCGGCAACATGGCCTGTATGGACATCGACGAGAGTAATATCCAAGCCGGATTGGGAAAGCTTTGCCCCTATAACGCCACCAATCGCTCCTGCGCCCCAGATCAAGATAGGACTGCTCATTTCAATTCCAGTTCACTATACATATCCATTTCTATACTGAAAAAAGGTGCTATTTGGTATGGCCCCCTAATGAGTCGGATATTCTTCGACAGGCGTGAAGAAGGTTTTCAAGGATTCTGTCTTTTTTATCCGTAAAGCGCGCTGATACGCAGGCGATATTGAGAACAGCGAGTGCGTCGCCATCACACCCTTGGATGGGAGCAGCTACACCTGTTCCGCCGATGACAAGTTCTTCCTCAATGGCGGCGAAGCCATCCTTTTGCGCCGTCGCAACTGCTGCCAGTATCGCTTCGGGATCTGTCAAGGTTTTAGGAGTTAATGCTTCGCGTCGTTCTTTACCTAGAATGGCAATCTGTTGAGAGATATCCATCTGGGCGAGAAGAATACGTCCGATTGCGGTGCAGTAAAGAGGCAGGAGAGAGGAAAGCTCGACATCATATCCTACGAGTTGCTTTGTAACTACTTTCTCAAGCAAGCGAACACGATTTTGTTCTGCACAACCCAAAAGGACAGTTTCGCCAACCTCTGCACACAATTGCTCCATAATCGGCCGCGCCACTGCGATCAGTCGCGCATGACGTTGAACGCCCCAGCCGAAACCGTGCGAACGAAACACTGGATCGAGATTGTAGCGGTCTGAAGCATCTCTCACGGCGTAGCCGCGGATCACCAGTGTTCGCAGCAGCATGAGCATGCTGCTCTTTGGATATCCGAGCGCCCCACATGCGTCCTTAAGAGACGCACCTTCGCCCTCTCGAGACAAATACTCTAAAACATCCAACACCCTGGCGGCGGAGCGAACTACATCGTTCATATATATGAACTCCATTTCGAATGTTGACTCTATGGCTATTCGCCGTAATGTCAAGGTGGCGTCACAAGGCGAATTCTATCAGACCGGCATGAAAGGAATGATGGCTGCGATGACCTCGTCGATTGATGATCCCACATACTCAATTCAAAAGAGCACCCAGATGCTCGAGGAGTTGCGACGATGGGTAGAAGTCGAATCGCCGAGTGAAGACCCTCGAGCGGTTGATCGATTAACCGACTACGTCGAAAGTCAGCTTCGTCCATTGAATGTTCGGATAGAACGTGTCCGCGGAATCGATGGTGCTGGCGATTGCCTCATCGCTCGTACGGAAGGGCACGGCCAATCTGTGTTGGTCTGCGCGCATCTGGATACCGTATGGAAAAAGGGAACACTGGCAACCGTTATGCCGTTTCGCGTCATCGGCGATCGCGCCTACGGACCCGGGATTCACGACATGAAGGCTGGTGCCGTCATGGCGGTCGATGCGTTCCGTAGGATTGCGATCGATGGCATTGTAACGAACCGACCTATCACTCTGCTTTTTACGCCGGATGAAGAAACGGGATCAGTCTCCTCGCGTTGGTTGATCGAGCAAGAAGCCCTGAAGGCGGCCGTCGTTCTCATACCAGAGCCGGCCAATGGACAAGACGGTGCTTGTTGCACCGGCCGCAAGGGCATGGGCATCTTTCAAGTTCATATTAGAGGTGTTGCTGCCCACGCTGGTGTAGCTTGGGATCAGGGGCGAAGTGCTGTCTCGGCGTTGGCGGAGGTCATTCAAGCCATCGATGCACTTGTTGATAGCGGCTCTGGCATCACAACCAATATCGCGCCTATTTGGGGTGGATCTCAGCCAAATATCGTCGCGTGTGATGCTGGCTGTAAAGTCGATGTTCGAGTTAAGACTGCCGTTGACGGGCGTCGGATGGAGCAAGCGATCCTGTCTATGGCTGGTCAACGGAGCGGCATCGAAATTGAGATTTCCGGCGGAATGAACCGTCCGCCGATGGAAGAGACAGATAAAATCTTGGAATTGTATGAGGTCGCGCGTGAAGCGGCGACTAGAGCCGGTTTTGATCTACCGAAATGCTTACGTGGGGGTGTTTCAGACGGAAATTTCACTGCGGCTTTGGGAATACCAACGCTTGATGGGCTTGGGTGTACAGGAGGCGGTGCGCATACGCCTGACGAACATATCATTTGGGTCGATCTTGCTCCGCGGAGCGCCGTACTTTTCGATTTGATGTGCTCCCTGTGAATCGGAGCAAAATACTATCTTTGCGAACTTGACAGAGGGAGGCTCTATGCAGTCCGGCAAACTTGAGAAGATCAAGGCAGATTACCCATTTGGTCTGAGCGACGCCGAAGAGGAGCGTGCAAGAAATCTCCATAAATCCTCAGTTGTTTTCGACTGGCTGTCGCAAGACATTGGAGGCACCCGCATATTCGAAGAACTACCAAATGATCTTCGCCGGGAAGTTGACGGTCTCGTTACCAATGGTGGAATTGGCCCCGACATTTTCGCTAAAGTGCGAGGCACACTTTATGAATTCGCGCTGCAGGGGCGCTCAAACCTAATTGAGCAATTCTATAAGGAATCAGGATTAACCTGCGGGACATATACGGTTCCTGTTTTAGACGGCAACGATACGTCCTGGACACGAGCCGAAGCGCAGTATCGTCGGTATGCCGAGCTCCCGTGGCTTAGACTTGTAACAAAAGCCTCTGAGATTCGCCAGGCCAAAGCGGATGGTGTTCACGCGCTCTACGGGCATTGGCAGCCAGCTTTTCCACTTCCGCGCCGCCTTGAGCCGATCGACGATGCCTACCGTCGCGGGCTCAGGTCGCTGATGATGACATACAACCGCATGGATCATGTCGGGGTGGGTTGCACGGAGCGGGTCGACGCTGGACTATCCATGTTTGGTGTCGATGTGGTCCGTCATTGTGAGAATCTTGGCATTATTGTTGATGTCAGTCATTGCGGTGAAGCGACAACGATCGATACATGTCGTGTTGCCAAAAGGCCTGTCAATGCAAACCACACGTGCGCGCGCGCGTTGTCGAATGTTGCGCGTGCGAAATCCGATGATGCCATCCGCGCAATCGCCGGCACAGGTGGAATCATCGGTATCGTTACGGTTCCATTCTTTTTATCGACGGAACGCACTCCAAGCATCGAAACCTTTTTCGAGCATATTGACCATATTGTGTCACTCGTCGGATGGCAGCATATTTCTATTGGTTCTGACTGGCCCTATCAACTGCCGGCTGGAGTAATGAGTAAGGTCTTCATGCCCACACTCGTTGAGATGGGTTTCCGCCCACAAGATAACGTGGATGTCGATGACAAGCTCGTTGGTTTCGAAGATTATCGCGAATTGCCAAATATCACTCGCGGAATGGTAAAGCGTGGATATTCCGATGAGCAGATCAAGGGAATACTTGGTGAAAATGCTTTGCGTATATTCGAGGAAATCTGCGGGTGACGGGTCGAGCGGGGCGAGAGTCGTCCGACTCTATGGCAGGCCAAGGGCGCTGGCTAGTGCTGCTCGTTCTCACATCTCTTATCATGCTTAATTATCTGGACCGTTTTGTAATCGCTATTCTATTGCAGCCGATCAAAGTAGAAATGGGGTTGAGCGACGGCCAGATCGGGCTTCTCACAGGAGCAGCGTTTGCTATTCTGTACGCGGGAATGGCGCTACCGATTGCTCGACTGGCAGAGCAAAAGAACCGAGCGATCATATTGGCGCTCTCGGTCGTAGTGTGGAGCGTAGGGGCTGCCGCGTGCGGTTTAGCTGGGAGTTTCTTGGCCTTGCTGTTGGCACGGGCGTTTGTCGGCGCGGGCGAGGCCGGAGCGATGGCGCCGTCTCACTCCATCATCGCAGACATTTTTCCTGTTAAGCAACGTGGAACCGCTATGGCGCTGCTTACAACGGGGGGCGCAATCGGAGCCGCATGTTCGCCCCTGCTCGGAGGGATGCTGCTTACGCTTTTTGATTGGCGCGGAGCTTTCTTCGTCCTTGGCCTGGCAGGCGCCCCCTTGGCGTTGGTTGTCGTGCTGATTGTTCGTGATCCGCCCCGGGGCTTCTCGGACGGATTGAGTCCAGAAATATCGTCGAGTGAGACGCAATCAATAGGGCCTTCGTTGCGCACCCTCTTCAGCAAAGCTTCGTTTGGTTGGATAACGGCGGGTTTGTCCATAATGGCACTCGGTCATTATGGCCTTCTGCTGTGGACCCCATCGCTCCTCATGCGATCCTTTGGCTGGACGGCGACAGCGACCGGAGTTGCTATCACTTTGTATCAGGGTCTGCCTGCGCTTGCCGGCAGCCTCTTTGGAGGGCTGCTCGCAGACATGCTCTATCGACGCGATCGACGCTGGTTGACGCGTATCCCGATGCTTTCGGCCTTGATCGCTGGACCGTTTGTCGTGTTTTTCGCGACTGTCAAATCACCCGAAATGGCTTTGTTCGCTTTGATCATCCCGTCCCTCGCCACAGGCCTATACCTCGCTCCATGCTATGCTGCGTTTCAGAATCTAACACCCGCGCATTTGCGGACAACTGCTGCGGCAATTGCTGTTGTATGTGTCACAATCGTCGGCGCCGGCCTTGGGCCGCTATTGATAGGAGGCATAAGTGATGTGTTGTCGACGCACTTTGGGGCTCAAGGACTTCGCTACTCTATGCTTTCTCTTGCTCCGGTCTTTCTTGGCGCGGCAGCGATGTTTACAAGAGCATCGAGGGATCTTGTCTTCGATCTAGACCGTGTTGTGTGAGGTCTCCGATTTAACGAGAGTTGGTTTGATTACCGTAGGCGTTCACATGCGTATTCCATGACGTGCTTCCCTGATTGTTGCCGGTCAGAGGTAGAGTCCGGCTCCTTCATGAGGGTCCCCCGGTTTCGTGTCCGGGCGTAATGTGAGCCTCCGGCCCTCCTCTGCCGGGGTTAACCCCGGCAGAGGAAGCAAATTCGGCTGGCGTGAGCCGGCCCAGGGAGGTGTGAGGACGGCACTCGTTATAGTCTCGTCGCCACGCATCGATCTTGCTCCTGGCGTCGGCCAGAGACAAGAACCAATGGGTGTTCAGGCATTCATCGCGGAACCGGCCATTGAATGATTCCACGAAGGCATTGTCCGTCGGCTTGCCGGGCCGTGAGAAGTCCAGCGTGACGCCGTTTTCATAGGCCCAACGATCCAGCGCCTTCGAGATGAACTCAGGACCATTATCGACCCGGATGGCGCGAGGGGCACCGCGGACCGATGCGATCCGATCCATGGTCTCGACCACCTGCTCGCCCCTGATGCCCTGCTCGACGTCAATGGCCAGAGCTTCCCGAGTGTAGGCATCGACCACAGTCAGCGCACGCAGGCGTCGGCCGTCGAACAGGGCGTCCGAGACAAAGTCCATCGACCACATCTCATTGGGTGCGAGCGCCGCCGGCTGCCTCTCCCGCCGCGCAGCGCTGACGTGCCGGCGCGGCCGTTTGAGCCGCAAACTCACGCCATCTTCCCGGTACAACCGGTAGGCCCGCTTGTGGTTCACGACCCACCCTTCACGACGAAGCAGGATGTAGATCCTGAAATAGCCGTAGCGCATCCGGGTCTGCGCGATGTCCCCGGATGCGCATGATCAAAGGCGTCTGATCGGCTCGAGTGGACCGGTATCGTACGCTGCGCCGATCGAACGTCAGCACGGCGCAACTGCGCCGCTCGCTGACCGCATGGGCCGACTGCACGTACCGGGCAATCTCGCGCTGCCGAGCAGGCCTCAGACTTTTTTTGACAGCACATCCTACAGGATGTGCTTGTCCAGGCTCAGGTCCGCCACCAGCTGCTTGAGCTTCCGGTTCTCGTCCTCGAGTTGCGTCAGTAGGCGCAGCTCCCACACGCCACGCCCGCCGTACAGCTCCTTCCAGCGGTAGAACGTCTGCTCCGAAATCCCCATCCGGCGCAGCACCTCGGCAACCGGCGTTCCTGTATCCGCCTGCTTCAGCGCATAGGCGATCTGCTCTTCGGTATAGCGACTCATCTTCACGGCATGCTCCTTCAGCACAAGGATCACATTACCGGAAAACTCTCATCCAAATCGGAGGAAGAAATCGGGGGGCGTCATTAGCTCGGATTATCTACTCTGGTGCGCTTTGCGAGATCCGGATCACCTTCGAGTCCTTATTGATTACGTAGCCAATATTCCGGGCGCAGACCATATTCAAAGTATTTTCGCCTTGAAGTGTTCGTCGATCGTCCAGGCACCAATGATTAATTGAGTGCAAAAAAGGCGGTGTCGTCGCTCGCACGACACCGCCTCAATTAGGGCCCACTCTGATAGAGCTGCCAAAGGGTCATTTTAGAAATTGGCGCGAACCGTCATACCGATCGTCCGGGGGCGACCGAGCACCTCGCGATTGTCAGGAATTTCGGTATCGACAATCAGAAGCTGTTTGGTATCAAAAATGTTCGACCCGAAAAGCTCGGCCTGAATATTACTCGTAACGTCGACTCCAAGTCGAGTATCGAAAACCGAGAAATCTCCGCCCGGTCTGGCCATTGATGCAGCACCAGGGAACCGATTAAAATAGCCGGACAAGTATCTTCCATCAATGCGCGCAAAGGCATTTCTTGCAAGCAAAGCAAAGTCATACTGAACACCCGCCTGAACGCTCCACCGCGGGATCCCGGGGAGACGATCGCCCTTTTCACCACCGACCCCATTGCCCGGAGGAGAGTCGCTTTCAAGCTTAGCATCGGTGAAGGAGCCAGACGCGTTGATCGTCACGCTGTTCAGTGGTCGCAATGTGAACTCAACTTCGACGCCTTTGCTGGTCGCACTGCCGGCGTTCCCGGAGAACGAAAATCCGCAGTTCGGCAGAACAAAGCCAGTCTGGATGTTCTTCCAATCAATATAGAATGCAGAGGCATTAAAGCTGGCGCGGCCCCCAGCGAAAGTCCTTTTTATGCCAGCCTCATAGTTCCAGAGTGTGTCGGACTTGACCTCTCCGGGAGCTTCCGCAAGGCCGAGATTGGCGAGGTCTGCGGCACATGTTGACGGCAATGGGCTATTAGGTCCTCCAAGCCGAAACCCCTTCGCGGCTCGAGCATAATAGAGGCTGTTTCGATCGGGCTTGAACTCAATTTGAAAATTCGGGGTCTTCACCGTCTCCGATGCTTTTATGATATACGAATCTGTACCTCCGTTTAGCGCGCCAGTGGCGAAGCCACTCGTCGATCGATCAAAATTGGCAACCCTGAGGCCCGCAGAAAGCCGGACCGTTTTGACTGGCTTGAAAGAAATTTCGCCAAATGCCGCAAGTTGCTCGGCCTTGTTACGTTCTTCAAACCTATAAAAAACATCGTCTGGGCCGAGCAGCGTACCCGTCAGCACGGCAACATATTCTGACAGTGATTGCGCCGTTCCGAGCCATTGCGCATCCTGCAACACATTCGAACTTGAATGAAGGAAGAAGCCGCCCACGAGCATCGAAAGAGGCTTGTGGGGATTGGTTGCAATGCGAAACTCCTGAGAAAATGATTTGCTCGTGTTGTCATCAGGGAGAACGACCGGACCATCGATGAAGTACGCCGAGACATCTCGCGACTGGAGTTGGTGTCGGGTCAGATATGCTGTGGCCGATGTAAATGTGAAAGAATCTAAGTCGATCGTCGCTGTCGCGTTATAGAGATGGAAGCTGTCATTGAGGCGCTCCTGCGTCAATCGAGACTGGACGTAATCGCCAGCCGACGGGAGGTTCTCCGGTAGACCATCGGCCGTCGCCTTTTGATAAAGGGCTCCTACAACAAGTTTGAACTGATCATTCGGCCTGAACGTGATGCCGGCGCGGCCTCCTTTTATCTCCGTCGAATTGGCGTTCTTGTCATCGCGCGACGGGACCCCAAACGCGGATACGCCGACGTCCGTCCAGGAAGCCCCACCGAGGGCCTCTACCGGTGAGTCAGGATCCGGCGACCCGGCAAAGCGATTGTCGATGAAACCACCGTCACGATAATGATAAGCGGTCAACCTCGCTGCCAGCATATCCCCCACCGGCATGTTGACGGCACCAGCGACACTGTGACTGATGCCGCCATGCTCGGTAGTTGCAAGCGAACCCTCACCCCTTATCTGCCATTTGCCGATGACCGCCTCGGCGGGCACTACTTTGACCGTCCCGCCCATCGATCCCGCACCATAGAGGGTACCTTGAGGTCCCCGCAGGACTTCCACGCGCTCGACGTCGAAGGTTCGCAGATCAGGAAAGCCGTTTGCCCCGAATCCCAGGCCGTTGGTAACGGGCGTCTCGCCGATGTAGAAAGCGACAGTGGGGTTGCCTGCGCTTCCAGGCGCCGCGATCCCGCGCATGATGACGACATTTCTGCCCGCACCGCGATCCTGGATCACGACGCTCGGCTGGGCGAGCAGATAGTCACCCATCCTGGCATAACCGCGCTTTTCAAGTGCATCCGTCGTGAGTGCCGTAATGCTGAGCGGGACGTCCTGGATCCGCTCAACGCGCTTTTGCGCCGTTACGACAATCTCGGGCATGGCCCCGTCGCGCTCCGCAGCTGCTTGCGCATGCACCATCGTTGGCATGGCTGCGACGCCAAGGGCCAATAGTCGAACGGTTCGTACTGAATTTACTCCCGAAGCGCCGAACCGCCTCGCTACCCTTAAATTCCCCATCGCCCGTGTCCCTCAAGATAATTTAGGCCGATTGGAGAATAGGATCGCTCTCAATAAGTGTAGTTGATTGCCGGAGAGAATCTTTTGCCAGCCCGTAGATACCACTGCAATGCGCACCCAAAAGAGGCCATTTGAGCCGCCAAATCATCAATGCCGGCTGGCGGCCCGCTCCCCCTTGGGTGTAACCCCGAAATGTCGCTTGTACGCGACACTGAAGTTGCAGGAGTGTTCATATCCGACCTCAAACGCGATTTCCGTGACCGACATTTCGCAACGGCGAAGCAATCGCCTCGCCTCTTCCATCCGGCGATTGCGGACATATTCAAAGACAGTCATACCGAAAACCGTCCTGAACGCCTGAGAAAGCTTGGTTTCGTTTGTACCGGCGTTGCGGGCCAAGGCCCGCATCGCGAGTGGCTCGGCATAATTTCTGTCAATATGAAGCCTGGTTTTTTCGACTTTCGCCAGAATGCGATCATCAACTGACCCCACCGGCGGTGGCGCCGCATGCGCGATTTGTTCCCACAAATCGCATACCAACTCTGTGGCGCGGGCCTCAACATAGGCTCTTCGCATTAAGCCCTGGAAGTTCATTTTCTGCAGCGAGCGAACGCTTACCAGCATTTCAGGCGTCAGCCTGCTCGCCTCCGCGAACCAGACCGAATCGGCATCGGGCTGACAGCTGCGTAGCGCAAGCGGCCATTCTTCCCGCGCTATCCCAAATCGCTCGGTCAAGGCCGAAGGATCACAAAGCACAGTGACGGCGAAACAGGGGCCGGCGGCAATCTGGCTTCGCTTCGCCACGCCCCGCCCATGGTAGCAAAACACAGACATGGGCCCGTCGACCATGAGATCCGAAGCTCCAGCGACTGAGTAGCAGGCTGACCCTTGCGCCTGAAAATGGAACTTGAGCAAGCCGTCGCCGGTTTCAACGCCTTCAAATTCTGCGATCGAGTCACCGTTCGACAACCCTACAAACATGCCGGGGGAACAGGGGATGAGTTCTACTCGCCGACCGATGCAAGCCTCTATCGTCACAATCACTGCCCTCCGTCCTGATTCGCGCCAATCTCTGACGGGGATCATCGTAATCCACGGAGCTTATAAGAGAGAGACAGATTCTCCAAATAGAAAATAGTTGAGCCATGTCGAGCATGAGACGCGGCCTGCAACGCCGCTAGCGCGGCTGATGGAGAATTCTGTTTCCTCACATAGACGTGGGGTCGCTATCGTGGCAACATTAGCAATGAGCGTGCGGGAGATGGTAGTGCGACAGGGGAATGGCAGCTTGGGCAATCTTGTCCGTTCGTTTCGAAAGGAGAACGGTTGGACGCTCAGAGAAATGAGCCAGAGGGTGGACATTCCGCTCTCCACCCTAGCAAAGGTGGAAAATGACAAGCTATCGCTAAACTATGAGAAACTTCAGCATCTGGCCTCCCGGCTTGGCCTCAGCATATCAGAGTTTTTGAGCCAGGCGGATGAGAAACGCACGCCGGCGGCAGCGCTTGTGACTGCACGCAAGAGCGTTGCAACAGAGGACAACAGCGTTCGGATTGAAACGCCAAATTATGATTATCACTACCTTTGCGCTGATCTTTCGCAGCGTCGCATGGTGCCGATTCTGGTCCGCATCCGAGCCCATACTTTGGAGGAATTTGATCAACTTCCCCGCCATTCGGGGGAGGAGTTCGTTTACGTTATCGAGGGCAAGGTCGAGGTTCATACAGAGTTTTACAGCCCCGTACCTCTTGAGGCCGGCCAAGGCATATACCTCGACAGTTCGATGAGCCATGCCTACATCGCGCGTGATTGCGTGGAAGCGCTTGTACTGGCGGTTTGCTCGGGTGAGGATGGCGATCTTGCGGATCAGTTGATGACCCTTGCAGACGCCGAAGTGTCGCACGGCGGTTGACCGGCAGGCCTGCCGCCGGTTTGCGATGCGACGACAGATCACCCGCATGGCGAGATCGGCCCGATGACGGGCAGCCGATCCTCATTTCCGCGGAGCATTCAAATGGATTCAGCATGCCTCCAAAGGAGATGTGGCCTGACAAAACTCCGCAGAGCGTTGAGTGGACTTTCTGCCTGATGGGGCCAGTGTCCGCATGGCAGGAAAGCAGATGAGCAAGTGACCGCGCGGGACCACAGTTCGGCCTTCAAGGCGAAGGTGGCATTGGCTGCCGTGAAGGGCGAGATGACACTGGCTGCGTTAGCGCAACTGTCTGAGGTTCACCGAGGCTGTGTGAAAACGCGTTGTCTGTTTTGAAGTAGCAGGCGCATGGTGGCTCCTTCGGCTTAGCCTTTCATCGCCGCGATCATTTGCGGGGCGCCGAGCATGTTGATCGCGCGCTTCATATTATAAGCGAGGACGTGGAGGCTCATTTCGGTGCCGACCTTCTCCAGGGTCCGGGTCTTGAAGTGACTTCTTCCCATCCAGTCCTTGATCGTGCCGAACACGTGTTCGACGGTTCGTCGTCGGACGCGCATGGCGTCGGGCATGCGCTCGAGCCTTGCCTGCATGGTCTCGATCACGTGTTCATGCTCCCACCGCTTGATCCACCGTTCGTTGCCGGTCGTGCATTGCTGCTTGATTGTGCAGGCGCCGCAATGACTGGACCAGTAGGCATGGAGCCGCAGGCCATGTTCGATTGTGGTAAAGCGGCGGGGGAGCGTCTCACCTGCAGGGCAGCGATAGGTGTCTGTGGCCTGCTCGTAGCGGAAGTCCTGCTTGCCGAACCGTCCGTCAGCCTTGGCTCCGGAGGTAAGCGGCTTGGGACAGATCGCGGTGATGCCTTCTTCCTCGCAGGCCAGCACCTCGACGCCTGAGAAATAACCGCGATCGGCGAGCACGGTCAGTTCGTTCGATCCGATCGCCTCGCGTGCCTTGCGGCCCATGTTCGCCAGTTGCGAGCGGTCATGACCGACATTTGTCACCTCGTGCGCAACGATTATGTGACTGTCGGCGTCGACCGCTGCCTGGAGGTTGTAGCCGACCAGCCCCGTTCCCTTCCCGGCACTCGCCATCGCCCGTGCATCCGGGTCGGTCAGCGAGATCTGACGGTCAGGTGCGGCCGCCACCACACGCTCCATCTCCTGAAGCTCGCGCATCTGGCGGCGTAGCGCTTCGAGCCGTTCGCCAAGTCGCTTGGTGCGGACCTGCGCCATCACGTCCTCCTGCCGGTCAGCAGTGTCGAGCAGGCCCAGGTAACGCTCGATGCTCGCCTCGACCTGCTCCATCCGCCGTCGGATTGCACCAGGCGTGAAGTTCCTGTCGCGCGTATTGACCGCCTTGAACCGGCTGCCATCCACCGCCACGGTGCCGCCAGCGATCAGCCCCAGCTCGCGGCACAACGCCACAAACTGCTGGCAGCTCGCCCGGATCGCTTCGCCACTGTCGCGGCGGAAATCGGCGATCGTCTTGAAGTGAGGCGCCAGCTTGCCTGTCAGCCACATCAGCTCCAGATTGCGTCCGGCCTCGCGTTCAAGCCGGCAGCTCGACTGCACCTGGTTGAGATAGCCATAGAGGTAGAGCTTGAGCATCGTTGCCGGATGGTACCCTGGACGGCCTGTCGCCGCCGCATCGCCGAAGCCTAACGCTGACAATCCAGCTCGTCGACGAATACGTCGATCACCCGAACCTGGCTGTCCTCGGCAACGTAATCGTCGATGCAGTCCGGCAAAAGCTGAACCGCCCGCCGATCACAACCCGCAATGAAACGCCCCATCTCACGCCTCCCAAAGCAGGCATGATACATAGCAGATCACCGCGTTTTCACACAGCCTCCACCCGAACCAGACACGGCCTGGCGCGCGCAGTGTTGGACGGAGTTGCGGACGTTTTCGGCGCTGACAGCGCTTTGAGATCTGGGCGATGCTCATAGAAGGCAGCCAAGCGTTCGGCACGCCGGCGCGGCGTTCGGACAGTGCCCATCCGCAGGCCGAACACCTGCAGAAGGCCATCTTCACCGCGTTTTCGGAGGCGAGAAGGATCGCACCCGTCTCATCGCGGCGCCGTCTTATCTCGGTGATCTGAGAGCACCATTGCCAAATTGTAAGCGCCTGCCAACTAAGGTTGATCACGCTTAGATGCTTCGAGCATTTCTGCTTGGAGCCGGTTATGACCAATCACCTTCTCGCCAGGCGTCGCGCATCTGCAGTCCCCAGGGGTGTCGCTTCAGCGACCGCCGTTTTCGCGGCTCGCGCCGAAAACGCCGAGCTCTGGGATGTTGAGGGCCGCCGCTATATCGATTTCGCTGGCGGTATCGCCGTGCTCAACGTTGGCCATCGCCATCCCAAGGTGATTGCCGCGGTGCGTAACCAGCTCGACCTCTATACCCACACTGCCTTCCAGGTCGCACCCTACGCACCTTATGTCGAGCTGGCCGAGCGGCTGAACGCACTCGCGCCGATCGAGGGTGATGCCAAGACAATCTTCTTTACTACCGGCGCCGAGGCGACCGAAAATGCCGTGAAGATCGCCCGGGCCGCGACTGGTCGTCCGGGCGTGATTGCTTTCGCGGGCGGCTTCCATGGCCGTACTCAGCTGGCTTCGGCGATGACGGGAAAGGTTTCGCCCTATAAAAGAGGCCTCGGACCCTTTCCCGGCGAGATCTACCATGTACCGCTGCCGAGCGAAACGACTGGGGTCACGATCAAAGAAACTTTACGTGCCCTAGAATTCCTGTTTGCCGCCGACACTGAACCCGAACGCATCGCCGCGATAATTCTCGAACCAGTTCAGGGAGAAGGGGGTTTTCATGTTCCCGATTCCGCGCTTTACCAAGCGATAGACCAGCTCCGCCGCGATCACGGTATCCTCCTGATCGCGGACGAGGTGCAGAGCGGCTTTGCGCGTACCGGCAAGATGTTCGGCATCGAACACGCTCCGATAAAACCCGATCTGATCGCGATCGCAAAATCGCTGGCAGGTGGCTTTCCCCTATCAGGGGTAATCGGTCGGGCAGATGTAATGGACACCATCGAACCGGGCGGGCTCGGCGGCACCTACGGCGGGTCGCCGATTGCTCTCATGGCCGCACTCACGGTGCTCGACGTGATCGAAGAGGAAAGTCTGATCGCTCGGGCGAATGTCATTGGCAGTCGGCTTCGCGAGCGCATTTCTGATTTCGCCGTCCGCAAAGATCTCGTCCACATAGCCGGCTTGCGCGGTCCCGGTGCGATGATCGCCTTCGATATCGTCGATGTGAAAGGGCGTCCGGATGGAAGCGAAGCTAAAAAGGTTTGCGCCCGCGCGCTCGATGCCGGACTGATTCTCCTCAGTTGCGGTCAGTTCGGCCAAGCAATTCGCATCCTCGTGCCTTTGACTGCGTCAGACGCAATCCTCGAAGAGGGCATGATCGCCCTCGAAAAAGCGCTGACGCCCGAGGCGCCGGTCGAACCGGGATCGAACACGACGGCTGAGACATTGGCATGACTACTCGGACGCTCAACTACGCGCAGCTTTTGCCGAACGGCGCCTATATCGATGGCGCGTGGGTGACCGCCGACGCGGTGATCGCGAAAGGCAACCCGGTCGGCGGGAGCGTCGTTGGCAGAGTCCTAAACCTTGGCGCCGCTGAAACGCACCAGCGGTTCCGGCGGCGCATCGCGCCTTCTGGCGTGTGCTGCCTGCCAGGCAGCGCGGTGCGATCACCCGGCGCCGGGGCGAATTGATGCTCGCACATCAGGACGATCTCGCCCGGCTGATGGTCGCCCAACAGGGTAAGCCGGTCGCTGAAACCAAGGGTGAGGACGTCTATGCGGCGGCTTTCCTCGAATGTTTGCTGTGGGAGCGCGGCGGGTCACCGGCGGTCTTCTGAGCCCATACCAAAACAACCGCCGTATTCTTGTCCGAAAACAACCGGCCCGAGTGACCGCGGCGCTAACACCATGGAACTTCCCGCTGACGATGGTTACCCACAAAGCCGGACCGGGCGCTCGCCAACAAATTGACCGCGCCGGCACCTTCTTCGCGCCCAAAGTAATCACCGACGTGGCGGCCGACGCGCTCTTTTGTCGCGACGAAACGTGCGAGCCCGTCGCCGCGCTGGTTCGATACGAGACTGAGGAAGAAGCTATTACCCTCGCCAAGGATTCCGATGCGCGGCTCGCGGCCTGCGTCTACACCCGCGACATTGATCGAGGCTGGCGGGTGCCCGAGCCGCTCGACTACGGGATGGTTGGCGTCAACACCGGGCTGATTTCGACGGAGGTTCCGCTCTTCGGCGGAATCAAGCAATCGGGTTTGGGCCGAGAGGGCTCTCCTTACGGCGTTGATGATTATCTCGACATCAAGCTGGATTGCGCTGCCGTAGAAAGCCGATATCTTCTCAAGCTACATATCGTTGTTGACTACATGGTGCCCCAAGTGCACGCATCTCTAAATGCGTATCCGATCAGCGCCGGTGCCAGATGAGCTTATTACAGACGGCGATGCCCTCTTTGCGAAGGTCAGCACGAATAGCGAGCACCGCGCGGGGCAGTTACCGTCATTCGCGTCGCTCCGAGCGTTTGAAGCTGTTTTCCGCCATGGCGGCATCCGCAAAGCAGCTGACCAGCTAAACCTTAATCATGCCGTCGTTAGCAGACATGTTCGTTTGCTTGAAGATTGGTTGGGCGTAGCGCTGGTGGTTCGGAATGGTAACCGACTTTTTTTGACTGAGGAAGGAGAGAAATACCATGCGCGGATATCCGCTGCAGTAGCCGAAATGGTCTCGGCGACGGACGATCTCGTCGAACGGCGGGACAGCAAACCGCTAAGACTCTGGTGCGTGCCGGGCTTCGCAACTCAATGGCTGGCGCGGCATCTGGCAGAATTCGAGCGAGCCAATCCTGATTGCAAAGTTGAGCTAAAGCCCACCGATGCGCAGGCGAATCTTCTCGTTTACGAGGCTGACGCAGATATTCGACTTTTTCTCGATTCAATGGCCAGCCTGCCACGTGGATTGCGAGCTTTCGAACTTGCAAGGCCCGAACTCTGGCCGCTGGCAAGTCCAAAGCTCGCCGCTGAGCTTGAAAGGCACACTCAGCCGGGATCGTGTCTAGAATGGCCGTTTTTGCATGATACGGACGACAGCGAGTGGCGCGTTTGGCTTCACCAGAACGGCCACGTCGTGCCCGACGCATTGCCGGGCAGTTTGTATTGGCATTCGCACTTGACCATCGCCGCCGCGCGAGAAGGACGAGGCGTAGTCATTGCTAGCAAATTTTTAGTTGATGGCGACCTGAAAGAGGGAGCTCTCGTCAAAATCGAGTTACCAGACGCGCAGCCTGTTATTCTAGGTAGCTATTTCTTGGTCGCACGCGAAGATCGATGGTCAAATCCGACGTTGATCCGGCTACGAGCGTTCCTAAGGCAGAAAATGGCGGAAGTGACCGGAGAAAGCATCATTTGAATATCTCGGGCGCGCTGATCGAAATTCATGCCAGGGATCGTCGAACGATCAACGATCAACCTGCAAAATATAGGGAGAGATCACCGGCCCCTATGGGCATAAGATAAGAATGCAGATATTGCTCATTCAGGGCGAGGACAATGTCCGCTGTCGGATGGAGCAGGCCGGCAATATTTCACGCTGTTGCGCGATCCCGTTGCGAGGCCAACCTCCTCCCTTTGGAGGGCTGCGAACATACCGCTGAGGCTGCCGGCTCAACCGAGCTCGTCGCTTGCGTATGTCGACGATCAGGGGCCGGCTGGATGGCCAACCGCGGTGACGGGCTGCTTTGCATGCAGGTTGTGAATGAGGCAGATATGACTCTCGATGTAATCAATCTTTCTGGCTCTCCCAGCGAGCGCGGTCGGGCGTTCGGCAATCTGCGTCGAGCACAAATCCGCTCTTGGCTAGACGACTGGCTGGAAAGCCTTGCCTTGGCTGGGATCAGCGATGCCCGCGCTTATGTCGGGCACTTCATTCGCGACACCGAATTCATGCCGACCATTGAAGCATACGCATCGGACCTTTTGGACGAGCTGCGTGCGATGGCAGTTGGGGCGGATATTCCCTTCGAGTTACTCCTCGCGGCTCAGCTAATGGACGAGGAGTGGGTTTATCGCAAAGCTACGCGCGGATCTTCGTTAGGGGATAAATGTAGTTCATTTGCAATCCGCGCTGCATCAAGCAGAATGTGGATCGGGCAGAACATGGACCTTGATGCGTTCACTGACGGACACCAGTTGATAGTGATGACCGCGGCAGATGGCGGCAATCCGGCGACTTTCGTCTTCACGGTGGGCGGTCTGGTCGCCTTGCTCGGCGTCAACGCCCGGCGCATCGCCGTCTGCGTTAATTATTTGCCCCAGCTGCCCACGTCGACCCGCGGTCTGCCTGTCGCCTTTGTTATCCGCAAGGCGCTTCAATCGAATACGCTCGATGAGGCGGCGAGCTTCGTCAAGTCCGTGCCCCATGCGGTAGGTCAGCATTACCTGATGGCGGACACATCCGATATCCGCTCGCTTGAGGCATCAGCTACAGGAGTCCATCAATTTTCGGCAGGGTCCGACCATGTGCTTCACACCAATCATCCGTTGGCACCCGCAAATATCGCACTTGCCGATGCTCCGAACGGAGCAAATTCCCAAGCAAGGCTATCGGCGCTGACCAATCGACTCGGCGGCAGCATCCCGAGCCTAACAGAATTACAGGCAGCACTGTCTTCAAGTGACGATCCGCTCAATCCAGTTTGCCGCACGCCGCCCAGCGATGCAGAGCGAAAGAGATCGACCAATGTCAATGGCTTCACGACCGGCTCTGTGATCATGTCTCTCGACAGGGAGACACCCGAAATCGCTGCTTGGGTCAGCAAGGGGCCGCCGAGCCTGCGAGGATATGAGGAAGTCCATTGGCACGGGACGAACTGATGCAATGTGAAGCCGCCACTGGTTTGACGTCTATCCGGCAAGGTCCGTTCTAGGGCCGCCAAATTGATGGCAGAGTGTCTCTGGTTTATGACAAGCAGCGGCCGTAGCTTGTGAACATTTGCGACAGAACCTGTGACACCGACCGAGCCTTTCTGCACAGCCGGGAAATTTGCTGCAAATGCTCCCCGCGCGACGCCAGGCGCGGCGCTTTCCACGTCTCGAGCTACTTCGGCTTCAATAGATACGCTGGCACCGCGTGTTGCACCAATACGTTCTTTCGGCGGTAGCTACTCAATCTTGGTATCTGTATTTTCCTAAAAGCTGGACCTGCTCTCGAGAGCCGCTTGTTTGATTTCGTGCTAAGTAGCGCGAAAATGGCAGCGCCGTCAGGCAGATCCGACCATCATCGAGAATTGCGGAAATCTCCACCTCCTTCGCTCCGGTCTCGGCGAACGTGCCGGGACCGCTGAACCAGCCTCGGGTCTGATCGGCGGCCGCGAATTGCAGTGCGACGATGTCAACGGTTCGCGCACGCGCGGGCGGCACCCCTCATGCTCAACGTCGATGCAAAGCAAATGCAAGGTCGAAGAGGTGACGCTCGCCCGCGGGATCATATAACTTCTGACCGCGAGGGCCTTGTGACGCGGCGTCGGCAGCAGAATGGCGGCAAGTGCATTTTCAGCAATGTTCGCTATCCAGTAAATGCCGCGCTGTTCGAGTTACCAGTCGCCAATTCTGCATCTGTTCCTCATTTCTGATAGCGAGCTGCTCGCCCGATTCACGATCCGTAAAGTGCGAAGTAAGCCACGCAATGCGCTCAGGCGGCGAAACTGGCGCGAGCAACTGATCAATCGTGGACGGCAACAATCGCGTCGACCTCCACCGCAGCGCCGAGAGGCAGGACCGGCACGCCGACCGCGCTGCGTGCGTGCTTGCCCGCCTCGCCAAACACCGCAACCATCAGTTCAGATGCGCCGTTGGCGACTTTGGGCTGGTCGGTAAATTTGTCGGTCGAACTTACAAAGATTCCGAGCTTCACCACCCGGTCGACCCGCGACAACGACCCGAGTGCGGCTTTGAGTTGCGCGAGAATCATCAGGGCGCAAACCTGTGCGGCCTTGACCCCTTCCTCCAGGCTGACGTTATCGCCCAACCGCCCTTTGAGTAAGTCGCTGCCGATGAATGGCAACTGCCCCGAGACATGCGCGAACCTGCCCACGATAAATACGGGCACGTATGCTGCGATCGGCACTGCCGCATGTGGCAATATAAGGTCGAACTCAGCGAGTTTCGCGTCGATTTCTGCGTCGGTCATGGGCGTGTAGGTGCTTTAACTGGCTTATGAAACGCAGCACGTCCGGCATCTATTCTCATTAAAGGGCGCATATAAGAACCTTTTCGGGAGATTATATCTCTAGCGATACAACAAGTTTGATTACTCTTCATAGGTCACTGCCTTTATATATTTTTTGGGAATCATCACAGGTAAGACCTGTTCGACTTTCCTTATTGATTATCGACGTTTATGAATTAGGTTCATTTGTAGCGGAGGCTGGAGCTCTGCTTTTCAAGTGTTCTGAATTTATTTGAACCACACCCTCGATGGCGATCTACGACGTTGCTTTCAGCGCTGGTGTCCCGATATGAAATCCGCCACATAGTCCCGTTTCACCCGCGTCTCGCAGCACATCCATCTGGCCGCCCAGACCTTGGGAACTTACTCGGTTTCATTCAGCGGCGGAGACGTAAGGGAAAAGAGCTACGTGGGTTGAGATAGGAAGAAAAGGCGATCCGGTTTGTACGACACCCCCTAGATTCAAGGCCCTTTTTAGAGCTTTATCAAGGGTTACTTCAGAAATCGGCACGGATCGTCGCGCCGATTGTGCGAGGACGCCCTAGGACCTGGCGCTGATCAGGCAGTTCTGTATCTACAACCAGCAATTGCTTGGTATTGAAAATGTTAGTTGCATACAGTTCTGCTTGCACCCCACGGACCAGATCTGCTCCCAATCGTGCATCCACGACAACAAAATCACCACTGGGGGCGGCACCTGCGGCAGCGCCGAGGAAGCGGTTGAAGTAATCCGAGAGGTATCGCGCGTCGCCGCGCACGAAAGCCGATCGGTCGACGATCGAGAAATCATACTGCGCGCCTCCCTGTATGCTCCAGCGCGGGATACCTGGCAGGCGATCACCCTTTTTCCCTCCGATGCCCGTAGAGGAGGGCGAGTCTTTCTTCAACTTGGCGTCTGTATACGATGCCGCGCCGTTGAGCGTCAGGCCACGCGCAACCCGCCAAGTGTAGTCTAACTCGGCGCCTTGGCTGCTGGCATTTCCGGCATTTCCACCGAACGCGAACCCGCAATTCGGCAGCAGGAACCCGGTCTGTATGTCCTTCCAATCGATATGGAAGATCGAAGCGTTTACTACCGCCCTGCCGCCCGCAAAGCTCTGCTTCGCACCGGCTTCGTAACTCCACAGTGTATCAGATTTGACCGACGAGGGAGCTTGGGTGAGGCCAATCGCGGCTAGGTCAGCACTGCATGTCGACGGAAGCGGCTGGTTAGGGCCTCCGAGACGAAATCCCTTGGCGGCACGAATGTAGTAGAGCCGGTCCTTCTCAGGTTTAAACTCCACCTGGAAGTCGGGCGTTGAAATGGTTTCTTTTGTACCGATCGAATAGCTGGTGGTGCCGCCGTTAAACACGCCAGTGGCGAAGGCATCCGTTGGTAAACTATAGCGTGCAACACGAAGTCCGGCCGTAAGTTTGACAGCTTTAGTCGGGGAATAGGACAGTTCACCAAAGCCGGCTATCTGCTCTCCCTTGTTGTGATCGTTCCGGCGGAAGAGCGCGTCACCCGGCGTAACGATTCCCCCCAATGTTGCTGCGGCAAATTCCGACAGCGATTGTCGCGTGCCACCCCATGCGAGATCCTGCGTCGCGCGCGACGTCGCTCTTGAATAGAAGCCGCCAAGCAATACACTTAGGGGCTTCCCAGGTGTCGAAGCGATCCGAATTTCCTGGGTGAAGTTCTTATTCCTGTTGTTGTCTGCCAATGAGAGTGGGGCGCCCAGGAAGAAGGGCGACACGTCACGATCTTGCAGTTGGCTACGCTTGAAATATGCGGTCGCAGAAGTAAGCGCCACGATGCCAAGGTCGTAGGAAAGCGTAACGTTGTAGAGTTGGAATTTATCTTTCAGGCGTTCTCCCCTGAAGCGCGACTGCATATAATAGCCGAGAGAAGGCAGGTTCTCAGTAAGCCCATTGGCCACAGAGCGCTGATATAGCGCACCTACAACCAACTTGAGCCGCCCAGTGGGCTGAAATGTAATTGCGCCCCGCACACCATCGACATAGCGGGAATTGGCATTGTGGTCGTTACGCGCGGGAACACCGAACGCAGACACCCCAACGTCCATCCATGACAATCCGCCAAGTGCTGCCACTGGCAGCGATGGATCAGGTGATCCCGGATATAGATTGTCGATAAATCCGGCATCACGATAATGGTAGCCGGCTAGCCGTATAGCAGCCACTTCTCCTAGCGGGGCGTTGACCGCGGCTGCCACGCTGCTCCCCGTGCCACCATGCTCTGTGGTTGAAAGGGATGCCTCTGCTTTCGCTTGCCAACGGCCAATCAACGCTTCATTCGGCACAACTTTTACTGTGCCGCCCATTGATCCGGCACCATATAATGTGCCTTGCGGTCCCCTCAACACCTCCACGCGTCCGACGTCGAAGGTGCGCAGATCAGGAAAACCATTTGCGCCGAAGCCAAGTCCGCTCGTGACAGGGGTTTCACCGATATAGAAGGCGACGGTCGGACTTTCGTTGCCGACAACAGTTGAGATTCCTCGAATGATGACCTGGTTGCGTGCCGGGCCGCGATCTTGAATGACAACGCTCGGCTGCGCGAGCAAATAGTCACCCATTTGTGCAAATCCGCGCTTCTCGATAGCATCTGCAGTAATAGCGGTGATGCTGATCGGTACATCCTGGATGCGCTCAACGCGCTTTTGCGCTGTTACGACAATATCAGGGACGGCATCATCGCGTTCCGAAGCTGTCTGCGCGTACACCATGGTCGGCATAGCTGCCGCTCCGAGAGCCAACAATCGAACGATCTGAATTGAGTTTAGTTTGGAAGCGGCGAACCGCCTCGCGACCCCTGTTTTCCCCATTGCCCGTATCCCTTCAAAAAATTCCAGGTCGATCCGAGAATAGGCCCCCTCCCGATCGGTGTTTTTGATTACCGGAGAGAATCTTTTGCCGGCCCGTAGATACTCCGCAATATGGCGTCCAGAAGGCCATCCGGACCGCAGCTGACGGCGAGGCGGTGGATCGCGGATCTCAAGCCGAGACCGCTTTTCTGCAGCCTGTTAGCATGAGCCCCGCGCTCGAGAGGACGAGTATCATCCCGAAATAATAGGCTCCATCGACCGCGATCGCGCTGATGAAAAGTGAGGCAGCGAGCGGACCAATCGCTTGGCCGACGAGTTGCATTGCCGCCAATCCCTCGATCGCGCGGCCACTTTGATCGCGCTTGACCAGAGCAGAAACTTGCAGCGGGGCGATTATGGTGATGCAAGCCTGTATTACCAGATAGGCTGCAGCGAAAGAGAACGCACTTTTTTCGTTCAATATCATGACAATAGCGATCGCCTGCACCCCGCTAGCGCCGATCAGTGCCGCGATTTCACGGCGACCACTTTCAGCGAATGATGCGATCGCCGATCCCGGCAAACCACCGAGCATCCCGAATGCCAGGACGAACCCCGTTACGGACAGGCCCAGGCCGTGCTGAAGGCCGAGGCTGCCCGCATAGTTGGTGAGTGTACCCACAGAAGTAAAATAGAGCAGAATGCCTATGAGCACCGGGATGGAGGGCCGAAAATCGGCGAACACAGCCGCCCGGTTAGATGTATCCGCCGACGCGCCCGGCAAAAGGAAAGCTGCCGGAATGGAGAGCAGGCTGATCAGCGCCACGAGCGACAGGACAGCCCCTAACCCCGCACTAGCGAGAAGTCTCCCAGTTCCCGACAGGGCCGCTCCGGCCACGAGCAGCTGCAAGACCTGAATGGCGCTGATCATCCTAGCCGGTTTGAGGCTCATGGAAACGACAGTGACCCCGCTGCTGAGCACCATCCCGGCCCCAAGACCTGCTATCACCCGGCTGATCGCCAGCAGGAAGAAGGAATGGGCCATAAGCGTCGCCAGAGCGGCAAGGATCAAAATTACTAGCCCTGCACTAGAACCCCGCCTTGGCCCTACGCGCTTGAGCCAAACTGGGACTGATACCGCAGCGATCGCTGCACCCACCATATCTGCAGATGCGATCACCCCGGTTTGCGCGGCATTCAGGCCATGAAGGGCCTGCAGAGCGGGAAGCAATAGCGGGATGAGCACGATCGTGAGGGGGGCGATACTGCAAAGCCAGACCAGCGCTGGCCCCGCCCCTTTCCCGATGCCGTCCCGCCTTTCCAGTGTCGCCTCCCTTCAATTACCCCCGAGCCTAGGCGCCAGCCGGCCTTCGTGCCTTTGCGCGCCTTTCTATTTCTTTTGCCGACAAGGGCGCAAATAGCCCGGTGCGGCTGTCCAAAAGCGGTTTTGGAGCTTACGCAATCTAAGCCTTGCGCAACCTAAGGGATGCCTTGGGCAAAAGAAGTTCGACCATGAAACTGGTAGTGCCGGAGGGATCAAATTCGGACATACGAGCCATGGCGCTAGAACAGCAGATATTCGACTATGTGATCATTGGAGCGGGGTCGGCCGGCTGTGTGCTGGCGAATCGTCTTTCGGAGGACGGGGCCACCGTTCTCCTGCTGGAGGCAGGTGGGCGCGACAGCTCACCCTTCATCCACATTCCGGCAGGCGAGATTCTGCTTTTTTCACGCTTCGGCAAGTGGTTGGGCGGCGAATCTTTGAACTGGGCCTATCCTGGTGACCCCGATCCATCGCGCAACGGCCTCAAGGACATCTGGTCTGCCGGCAAGGTGCTCGGCGGCAGCAGCTCGATAAACGGGATGATGTGGGTTCGCGGCAACCCAAAGGATTTTGATCTCTGGGCACAGAGTGGTTGCCAAGGATGGTCATATGCCGATGTACTGCCATTTTTCCGGAGCGCCGAGACCAACGAGGCGGGTGCATCTGACGTTCGTGGCGGGAGCGGGCCCCAGCCCGCATCCGCCGTGCGGATGAACCATGGGTTGACGTCCCGGTTCATCGCTGCCGGCCAACGACTGGGACACCTCTTCAATTCCGATCAGAATGGCCGGGTGCAAGAAGGGATCGGACCATGTCAGGCGTCGCAGCACCGGGGACTGCGCTACAGCACCGCTCGCTCGTTTCTGAAGCCGGCCGTCAAACGCCGTAATCTTCTCGTTCGAACGAACGCGACGGTGACGCGTATCAATGTATCGGAAGGGCGCGCTAATTCGGTGAGCTTTATGTCCAACGGGCAGCTGTGCATCGCGCAGGCAAGGCGCGAGGTCATCCTATCGGCCGGTGCCCTTGCCTCCCCCAAAATCCTTATGCATTCCGGTATAGGCCCGGCAGTGATGCTACGCGCCAACGGAATCGCGGTAACCCTGGAGGCTCTTTCAGTCGGGCAGAATCTTCAGGAGCATCCCTGCGTTATGATCAGCCGGGCCGCGCGCATTTCGACGCTCAATACCGAAAATGTCTGGTGGAAAGCCTTGTGGCACGGCTCGCGGTTCTTAACGACCCGACGGGGGCCGATCACCAGCCCGGTGGGCCACGCGCAGCTGTTCTCCAAGACGTCGGAGCGTCACGAGCGGCCTAACATCCAGACCATATTGATCCCGATGGCCTATCAGATGGAAACGCTTCAGGAGGGTCTCAAACTGTATCCGCAGCCAGCGATGAGCTTGGCGGTCTGTCAGCTCCAGCCTCGCGCGCGCGGAACGGTCGCATTGCGGGATGCAGATCCCGCCTCACCGCCCCGCATTATACATCAACTGCTCGGCGATGCCGAAGACATGGCGGAGCTTGTCGCCGGCTGCCGAAGCGCGATCGAGTTGCTCCGTACGCCTCCGCTCGACGACGTTCTTGCCGAGATGATCGCGCCGGAGGATATCCCGGAGAGCGATGACGAGTGGACCGCCTATTTGAGACAATCGGCGTTTAGGGGGGATCATCCCGTCGGAACATGTCGCATGGGCGAGGATGACGGTGCCGTCGTCGATTCACGATTGAAAGTCAGAGGCATCGCAGGCCTCCGCGTGGTCGACGCATCCATCATGCCGACGGTTACTTCGGGCAACACCAACGCAGTGGTCATCATGATCGCCGAGAAGGCGGCCGCGATGATCCGCGAGGACCATGGGAACGTCTAACCTCAGTCCCATCGCCGGCCGCTGAGCCGCATACGATCGAAAAGGCCTGCTCCCGTCTCAAAGGCCATGCTCAGAAAAGTCGGCGAGCGCACCGTCTCCGGCCTCTGGGCCCTCATCGGCAAACTCGTTGATCTCTTCCGCCCGACGAGTGCGCCAACTACTTCAGCTCATGCGGTTATGATCCAGACTGATCAGAATCCGCTCTAGGCCGTAGCTTTTCCGCTTCGATCATTTGCATGGACGCGACAGCAGTGAATTGCTTGGCTAGGGAACCAACACGGAAGCGCCCATCGACATGATTGTTCTGATCTGCCGAGTCCGGACCATCACGGCGCTTGTGTATTACTTCCTCGCCTAGGGCGACCATGGCGATACCGGAGAAACGGTCAGCCTCGACAATCTCCGCCGAGGACTTTTCCACCGTCATATCGAGTCTTTCCACGGCCTTTTATCCTAGGAAGCTGCGCGTGGCATTGCATGGGGCGAGCCGCCCTGAGCCGAGCGGCTGTTAACGCCGCACAGATAAGCCGCCATCGCCGCTAGTGGTACCGCGACGGCAGTGATCGCCCATGACAGGCCGGAAGGACCATCGACCGCGCCACTCGTCAGGGCACCGGGTAGCGAGGCGCCAATGCCCAGCCCCAAGCTGATGTTTCCCATGGCGATGAAAGAGATACACAGCCCTTTTGCATCAGCCGGAACCAGATCCTGTGCGGTCGCAATGGCGCAGACTGTCGCAACGGCGGAAATGAAGAGCCAGAAGGCAGATATTGCGACGATGTAAGCGGCGGGAGCGATGGTCAGGAAGATGAGCGGAAGGCCACCTGACAGTGCCAACCAGGCAGTGGCCCGAAGCCGATGCGCATTGCCCCCTCTTCTGAACAGCTTATCCGCAGCAAAGCCGCCCACCACTGTTCCCAGAAAGCCGCTGACCAGGATCACCAGTCCAAAGCCGTTGGATACCTCCCAAGCGGGAATGGCAAAATCGCGTGACAACAGCGTTGGCACCCAACTGATCAGCGAAAAATCGACAGTCGTGAATGCCGCCAATGCCGCAAATATCGGGAGCAGGCGCTTCCACCCGCGCCACATTTCCTTCAAGACATCCGTGAAAGGCCGCTTGCCCTGGTCTCCGGCAGCTCTTCGTTGCGGCTCACGGATGAGCAGGAGCAAAGCAAGAACTGGAACTCCGAGAACGCCGATTAGCGTAAGTGTCGTCCGCCAAGGTTCGACATGGTCGACACCGAGAGCGTTGAAAGCTCCAGACTGTGCAAGCGACAAGACGCCGCCGCCAATGACGATCGCCAACCCGCTTCCCACGTTCATTCCAGAGAGGAACACCGCCGTCGGGCTGCCCCTGCGCTCCTGGGGAAACAGATCGGCAATCATGGACATGGCAGCCGGCGCGAGAAGCGCTTCGCCGGCAGCGACTAATATTCTCGCCCCAATGAGCGAAGCCATGCCGGTGGCGAAACCACACGCTACCGTCCCGATACTCCATGTGATCGTGCCGATGAGCAGCAAATTGCGGCGGTTGGCAATGTCAGCCAGCCGGCCTGCCGGGAGGCCTGCTACGCCATAGACGATTGCGAACGACGTGCCCTGCGCTAACCCGACCTGGAAATCAGAAATCCCAAGACTGCCTCTGACCGGATCCACAAGCAGGCTGAATATCAGACGGTCGGTGTATGAAAGGATCGCCGTCACGAAAAAAATAGCGACGGTGAACCAACCACGCGAACTAGACGGCCACGGCGCTGACTCGCCAGGTCCACTACCGGTTGAGTTCGACACACGGTCCGTTGAGCCGGCGGTTGCCATCAAACCGAACTGCTCACGACGTCGCCTGCAGTAAAGCGATGGCATCGATCTCCACCAATGCGCCATCGATCGCCAAGCCGGAGATCACGGTCGATCGGGCTGGGCGCTGCTCGCCGAAGAAGGCGGCATAGGCATCATTGAACGCGGTGAAGGCCGAACGTTCGGTCAACCAAACGGAGACCTTGACGATCGCCGAGCGATCAAGACCATGCTCCAGAAGTACAGTCTCCAGCCGTTCCAGACAGTGCGTCGTCTGGACGCTGACCTCTCCCTCGATCCGCCCCTCAGGGCCAAAAGCAAGCTGGCCAGAAAGGAATAGCAAATCGCCGGCAACCACGGCCGGCGACAAATGCGGCGGGCGGCTCATGCCTCGTTTCTCCAGTCTGTGAGCAAGCACGGCGTTACAGCATCAACCCGTGGCCAATAATAAAGAGATTTTTTATTATACGGTATACTTACGAAGTCCGGGGTCAGAGCACCCGGCGCGGCAATATAGATGACGCCGCCTTTCGCCAGCGGCGCGAAGCCGCTATAGAAGTGCTGGGTCGACTTCACAACGATCAGCCGTTTGGTGTCTAGGTCAATCCCGAGCTTCTCCAGGCTGGCCGGATCGAAAGGCTGGCTGCGAACGCTGGTGAGCACGATGTCCAACTGATTAGGGGCTCGTACCCACACCGCAGTTCCGAGCGGCCACACCAGTCCCAGGCCCGACTGGAAGTGATCGTGCAGAACGGCCTTAAGCTCAATCTCAAGATCGATGGGGTTTCCGGATGAAGGACCGGTCTTGCCCCCAATGCGGAGGTTGATCTTTGCGCCGATACCAGCATCGACGAGCATCCTTACCGCCTCTGGGTCGTAGAGAAACGCAATAAGGGCATTATCCACTCCCTTGGCAAGGATACTCTCCAGAATGAAAGTGCTGTCCGAGGGCGCGCCGCCGCCCGGATTGTCCGCGCCATCCGCGGCGACGACAGGGAAAGCCTCACTTTCCATCGCATGATCCAGAGCTTCATCAATCGCCATCAAAGGCGGCGCCGTCTCATCGCGAATAGCGAAGAAGCGCTGGGCAAGTTCCAGCGCGAGTCGATCGCCCCTTTCACGCTGGTCGTCCGTGATCACCCAAAAACGCGCGCCGCCTTCCGCGACGTCACCCCATGGAAAACCATGCCCGAGCGAGATGCTCAGTGCATCGCCAGCCACCTCATGCGCGCGCATCGTTTCGACGAAACCGACCATCGGCTCGCGCGTCGTGTGCCACAGGCCGACCATCTTGCAATCGACAGCGGAGATAACTGGTTTGATCCGCTTTTCCGCTGTCGCGATCGAGAGTTGGAAAACCTCATGCGCGCGCTCGGCAATGTCGGTGTGCGGATATTCCTTGTAGGCGATCAATATGTCCGAACAGCGCAGCATGGGTGCAGTCGCATGGCAATGCAGGTCCAACTCCACGCCTATGACGACGTCTGGGCCTACTAAGGCGCGGATCTGTGCCAGCAGGTCCCCTTCGCAATCATCATAGTCCACCGCAGACATGGCCCCGTGCAGATTGAGCAGGATGATATCGAGCGGCAGGGCGCCACGGATAGTTTCGAGAATTTCGTCGCGGAAACTTTCATAGACATTACGCAAGGTGCGTCCACCTGGTTGGGCCTGTGCCGCTAGGCCCTCGATCACCTCATGGCCAGCGCTTTCCGCCAGGCGGCGCCAGAGCGCCAGGGTCGCAAAGACGCCCTCCGGGGCGACGAGACTGGCGTCGCCATGGTGAATACCCATCTCTTCATATGCGCTACGGCCCAAAGGTATCGGCGCAAAGGTGTTAGTTTCCATCACCAACTGAGAAATAAAAACGCGCATCTGACGGTCTTGATCCTATTGAGGGGCAGCAGCTTGCCGCGGTGTCGCGATATGGTCCACAAGGCGGGCAGGATATAACACGCCCGGATCTAGCCCGGCGTCACTGATGTCGATCGGGACGCTCTCTCCCGTGACCAGCGAGGCAGCAAGACGGCTCAGCGCGGGGGCCGTCTGAATGCCATATCCACCCTGACCTGCCAACCAGAAGAAGCCAGGCGCTCTTGGGTCGAACCCTACAACCGGCAAGCGATCGGGCGCGAAGCTGCGCAACCCTGCCCAGCGATGCCCCACCCTGCGAACGGGAAGTGTTGTCGCCTGCTGGACGCGGTCCACCGCAATGGCGACGTCCAGTTCTTCGGGTTGCGCGTCACAGGGTGCCATGGGCTCCTCATCGGCCGGAGACAGCAGCAACTTGCCAGCGTCCGGTTTGAAATAGAAATTCTCGTCAATATCAATGACGCATGGCCAGTCACCGATTTCATCACCCGCTGGAGGATCGACGAGCACCGCCGTCCTTTGATACGGCTGAATGCCCAACGGTGCGATGCCGGCCAGTTCCGCGACCTGATCCGCCCATGCGCCGGCTGCATTGACAAGGATCGGAGCTGTATACTCAACCTCGCCGGTGCAAACACGCCAGCCCTCTGTGGACTTCGTCACCGCGGTCACTTTCGCACTCGTCAGGACAGTGCCGCCGGAGGAGCGGAATTTGCGGACGAACGATTGCAGCAATGCATCGACATCAATGTCCTGCGCGCCCGGCTCCCACAATGCCGCTGCTGCGTAGCCCGGTTTAAGAATGGGGCATCGGGCAGTCGCTTCGGGAACAGCGATGATCTGCGCCGCGGCTTTCATCAACGGCCTGGAGGCGGCCTGCAGAAGCCGTTGCTCCTGCTCTTTGGTCGCAATGTAGAGACACCCGCGCGGTCGCAATGGAGACTTCAACTCAAACGCCTCAGGAGGATTGGATAGGAAGGCTTTGCCTGCGCGCGAAAGAGCGCAGATCGGTTCGCTGCCATAGGTCTCGGAAAACAATGCTGCGGACCGACCCGTCGCGTGAACGCCGGGGAACGCTTCTTTTTCCAGGAGCAGAACACGGACGTTCTCATTCAGGAAGGCGGCTATGCCAAAGCCAGCTATGCCACCACCGACGATTATGATGTCGAACGTATTTGTCATGTTTTGAGGACCGACCTTGGTTCTATTGCCACTCGGCGTTGAGCTTTAGGGTTGATGGCTACGAGAAGGTCAGGATGGTAAGCAAGTCGCCCAGCGATCCTCCTCGGCCAATCAAATAGGACTGATTGTCACGCAAAAGTCGCATCCGGGAGGCCGGTCCAGTTTGCTTGCGATTGGTGGTCGTAAGACGCTTTGGCCACCGACCAATTCGATTATTGAGGGTCAGCGCGACATGATGGCAACCAAGCACCCAAAACCAGACTGGAATAAGCGCGCTCGCGATTTGACATGGGATGGCCAAGCGCTGATCCATGGCCAAAAGATAGAGGCTTCTAAAGAAATCGAGATATTCTCACCGGTTGATGGTCGCTACCTCTATAATTCGGGGCTGTGTGATTCCGCGATGATCGACCGCGCGGTGCGATCGTCGCGGTCCGCTTTCGAAAGCGGGAGTTGGAGCGGCATCAGCCCGCAGGCTCGAGCGAGCAAGCTGTTGCGCCTCGCTGAACTCATTGTCCGCGATCACGAAGAACTTGCTCTTCGCGACACGTTAGAAATGGGCAAGCCAATCGGCATCGCACTGAGCGAGGTCGCCGGATTGGCGCCCGTTCTGTGCCGCTACTACGCCGAATGCGCCGACAAGATTTACGGCGAGGTTCCGGGCAGCGACGGTGGCAGCATTGCTTTCAGTCTGCGCGAACCGCGCGGCGTGGTCGCTGCCATTGCGCCGTGGAACTATCCTCTCGCCAACGCGATCATCAAGTCGCTTCCGGCTCTCGCTGCCGGCAATTGCGTGGTCCTTAAGCCCTCGGAGATGACGCCCGGGTCGGCATTACGCTTCGGCGAGCTTGCGCTCGAAGCGGGCCTGCCGGAGGGCGTACTGAACGTGCTGCCGGGCGACGGCGTTGAGACAGGCGCGAGCCTCGTCAGCCATGCTGACATCGACATGGTAACCTTTACAGGTTCGACAGCAACCGGCCGCGCGATCATGGCACTTGCCCCGAGCCGGCACATTCGCCCCGTCATGCTCGAATGTGGCGGGAAATCTCCGCAGATTGTCTTCGCAGATGCGCCGGATGCAACGGACCTCGCGCCGCATATCCTCGACGAAATCCTGACGAATCAGGGCCAGCTCTGCGTCGCTAGAAGTCGCCTCTTGGTTCACCGATCGCGCAAAGAGGAACTCCTCCACGAACTCGCCAAGCTCGCACGGGAATATGTCGTGGGCGACGCGTTGGACGTCGACACCCGGTTTGGTCCGCTCGCAGGAACCACACAGCGCAACCGGGTCATGTCCTATATCTCGTCTGCGCAGCAGGCCGGGGCGCATATGGTGGTTGGGGGTCGGTCTGACCGGCATTGCGGTGTCCTGCCGACGGTTCTCGACGAGGTAAGTGATGACATGCCCGTCGTCAAAGAGGAGGTTTTCGGCCCCGTCCTGACCGTCCAAACGTTCAGCACGGTCGACGATGCAATCAGGCTGGCCAATTCGAGCCGGTATGGGCTCGCAGCGACAATCTGGAGCGCGCACTATCCTGTGATCCACGCCATGGTTCGCCGCCTCAAGTGCGGGCATGTGACGGTAAGGAGCACCACCGAAGCCTTCGAGGGACCTGGCCTCGCCCTTGCCGGGGAGCCGCATCGCGATTCAGGTTTCGGCGGCGAAACGGGCCTTGACTCCCTGCGCAACTATACAACAGTCAAGGGTATTATCCTTGCAGGAGGACTCTGAAGTCCTTCAAGGAAACGAAAGTCCATCGCCGCCCACGCACCAGCGTGGTCGGCGATAAACGATCGACTGATCGCCAATCAGTAGTTCATACTGAAATTAATAAGGGAAAAAGCGATCGCGGCCCACCAAAGGACACCGGTCGCCAGGATCAGCAACGATGCCACGGCTTTGAACCCCCATGACAGATGCAGTTTCCAGGCACGGAAGGCAATCCAGACGTGCGCTGCCATCGAGGCGACCAAAAGCGCCAGCGTGGCCGCTTCCAAGGTAAGGACGGCGGCATCGGTTCGCGCCGAGAACAGATCCGTGTCGTCTCCGAACTGGATCAAGATGATTGGATAAGCAAGCCCCGCGCCGACAAGTCCAAGGCTGAGCAGTTTGGAAGCCCGATGAAGGCGCTTACCAACCGCCGGCTCCCGGTTCACCGCATAGTGACGCTTCATGAGCGCACCGATTGGCAGGGCGAGGCCGTAAAGTGTCAGGGCTGCCAGCGACAAAGCTAGCGCGGGAATCAGCCAACCCGGTGAACGCCACCAGGGTACTGGCAGGAACGCGGCAGGTCCCGCCCCATCGAACCCCACCATCACCGGCCTGCCTTCGCGCGTCAAGGCCTGCATCTTGGTGCCATCGGCGGATTGCCAGACGAACGGAGCAATCTCGCTCCAGGTAACGGTGCCGCGGCCAGGGAAGGGAAAGCTTAGACGTCCACTTGCATCGGAGCTGAACCAAATCGAACTGAACAAATCGGTCAGCGCAATCCAGCTTCCGCCGCTACGACGCGAAGATTCCCAGTAGCCCTGCATCAAACCGGCATGGTTGCGCGCGATCGCCAGCGGTAGAGTACTGTCTCGTGCTTTCTCGGATGTATCCGGAAAGTAACGATCCATGAATCTGTTGAAGAAAGCATCGTGAATTTTCTTCGTCACGTCGCCATTGCCGGCGCTGTTAAGGGATATGAACAGGCCGACATTGTCATCGACGAGAAGATGAAGGTCACTGTGAAAGAACTGCGTGCCGCCATTATGGGCGATCGATCGATGCCCGTTGCGTGTCGTTTCATAGAAACCAACCGCCATTGTGGTGAGCGCAGGGAAGACCTTGCTTTGCGGCGCATGCATCGCCTCGCCGGTTTCAGCCGAAAATATTCTCTGGCCATTGAGTTCACCCCGGTTGAGGTGGGCGATCATGAACCGGGCGATGTCGTCTGCGGTAGTGTTGAGACCACCGGCAGGTACCGGGCCGATATATTCATAATATCGCGGCGGCTCGCTCGCCGTATGATAGCTCTGCGCGACGTCGAAGCGCCAGGCTCGCGGAACGGGCTGGTCTAAGGTGGACCGGTTCATGCCCAGCGGCAACAAAATGTGTCGGGCGGTATAATCTTTGAATCGCTCGCCGGACACGCGCTCGACAATATAAGCGGCAAGGGCCGAGGCATAGTTGGAGTAAGCCGGGACTGCGCCGGCGGGGTAGATCCGCGCTGGCATATGTGCTTTTAAATAGTCTCCCAGACTTGGGGCGGGCGAGCGTCCGATCAGGCCCTTGATCTGTTCGGCGAAGCCGGAGCGATGCGTGACGATTTCGCGCATCGTGATCGGCCGGCCCTTGTAGGCAGGGATATGGAAGTCGAGGTAGCGGTTCACGTCCGCATCCAGGTCGATCTTGCCGGCCTCTACCTGTTGCATCACCGCAGTCCAGGTAAAGAGCTTCGAGATCGATCCCGGCCGGATGATGGTGCGTTCGGGATCCATCCGCCGCTTGTTGCCGACATCGGCGTAGCCGTAGCCTTTTTCGAGTAAGATGCGGCCATCCTTGACGACGCTGACAACGGCGCCAGCGATGTCACCCTGCTGTATCGCATAAGGAAGCAACCCATCGAGCCACGCGGCGAGATCATCGCGGTTGAGCGGATGGGCTGTGGCCGACGTGGGTGCGGGTGCGGGTGCGGTGATTGCCGGGGGTGCGAGCGGCTCCCGCGAGACAGCCGGCGTTGCCGCAAATGCAATCACCAGTCCCAACAGCAGGTCGCCACAACGTTTCTGGAGATACCTCTTCAGAGATATTTTCACTCTCATGCCCTTTTCTGTCAGAAGCAGGTGCTGATCATTGTTTCGACCCGATAGGCATCGTCGACCACAAACATCATCTTCCACTTGTCGAAGGTGGTACAGGGATGGGAAATGCCGAAGCCAACGAGATCTCCCACCCCAAGGGTCGATTGCGGCGCAACCGACAGGAAAAGATGCTGGTCGTTGAGCGCTGTCACGCGCATTTCGCGTTCCGCCGGGATTGCTTCCGATCCCAACTGACGACAGGTCCACGTCGGCACAGGCAGATCGATATCATAGGAGATGTCGCGTTTACCTAGGTTGACGATCGCCAGCCCCGGTTCAGGGCGCGACTGAACGCATCCCCAAACCTCCAGCGCTGGAAGCAGCCCGCCGGCCAATGTAGCTACCTCCTTGTCCAGGCCAAGTCGCTCGTGAATGAGCCTGTAATGTTCGCTGTCATGCGTGAGATAGCAGCCGCTACGCATCACGATCCGGAAATCCGCGCCTCTGAGGCTCTCATCCGCAGTCCTGGCGGCGAGCGCAAAATAGGCGGAGCCGCCAGCAGTAAAAATCGGCCGGGATATGCCGAACAGCTTGCGCTCGCTTAGCTCCAAAGCGAGTTCGACCATCCGATCTATCATGCTGCCGGCCTGACGATCGTGCTCCGGCGAACGCCCTGAATAGACGCCCTCGAAGCACTCCACGCCGGCCAACACGAAGCAAGGATTGCGCGCGATGTCCTCCGCAAGAGCAATTGCATCCGTCGCTGCGCGAAACCCGGTGCGCCCGTTTTCAGTCCCGATTTCGAGAAACAGCTGGAGCGGCCGGCTGATCGGCGTTCGCGCCAGGCCCTCGGCAAGAAGGTCCAAGCCCGAGCGGGAGTCGACCAGAGTGTAGAAGTCCAGATTCGCGTCCTGGGCGAGCAGTTCGAAAATGCCTCGAACATTCTCTCTCCCCACCAGCTGGTTGGCGTGAACGATCCGCCGCACGCCATGCGCATGGTAAGAACGTATATGTGCCGTGGTAGCAGCCGTGATGCCCCAAGCACCGTCCGCGATCTGCATGGCGATGAGCTCGGGGCTCATCGCCGTCTTGCCGTGGGGCGCAATCGATGCTCCGGTCTGCGCGAGGAAAGCGCGCATCCAAAGCTGGTTGTGTCTGAGCGCGGAGGATTTGAGCAATGCGACAGGAAACTCGACCTCCTGCTTCAGAACTTGCAGCCCGAAACCGCCGATATCGCGCGCATGGATGCGGCCAAGACTGGTTGGAAAACCTTTCAGGCTCTCATCGGCGAAAAAGTCGGGTCTTAACGTTAGCGTCATCGCTCTTTCCCCACCGCGAGCCTTCGAAATTCTAGGTTTCTCGTCCGTGCCGAATTGAGCGTGAAATCGCCTTGCCAGCCATTTGGAAAAAATAGCGTGGCTCCGAACTGATCGGAATGAGGGCTGCTGCGCATCGAAAGCCACGGCCCGCCCAATGGTGAAAGATCGAATTCGCTGCTCCCCCATTTGTCGCGCACTCGCAGCGTCGCGTGCTTGCCGGAGTGTTCGATCCTCGCTTCAAAGCCACTCTCAGGGCTCTCGAATGCACCTTCGACGGCCTCCGAAACCCCGGCATCGGCATCGATGATCTGCCTCGTACAAACATCGTTCTGCCCCGCGAACTTGATCCGCAGCGAGCGCATGCCGTCACTTCCAGGCTCGCGATGGACCCGAACCGTGCCATTGCCCGTCAAGCCGGTTGACCGTCCGCCATCCTTATCGAGGGCGAGCGGGAAAGGAACCGCATAGTTCGCAACCCGCAGGCAAAGCGTGCCGCCATGGTTCTCGAGGCTGTAAAGCATCCCGGTTTCAGGGGAGCCATAATGGCCGAGCCAATCACTATATTCAGCCGGGTCGTGGTTGGGTGGCGGTACATTCAACGTAGCGCCCAGCACTATGTCGACTATCTGATCCGCGAGGGCGGAAGGTGCCGCATTGGGCGCTCCGTTGCTCATGATGATGACATCGAGGTCTTCGCCAAGAACGCATACCAGGTCGGACGAACCGCCGATCACGCCGCCCGAGTGCCGGATCGTCTCCACCCCACGATAGGTTCGTTGCATCAGGCCAAGCCCGTAATAGCTGGGCGAGCCGTCGATCTCTGCTGGAGTATCTAGGAGCGCATCCCAGCTTCGCTGCCCACCGAAGACATTTCGGGACTGCAGATGTGCTGCCCATTTCAGCATATCGTCGACGGTCGATACGATCCCGCCCTCACCCAGTACCTCCCGCGACGGAAATAGACCGCGCCGCCATTGGCCGGCGCCAGGTAGGTGAAGGCTGGCGATGCCCGTCGTCATGACATAATCGCTCGGCACGAGCTGGGTGTCGTGCATCTTCAGAGGCTCAAACAAATACCGCTTGAACAGCTCTGCCAGTGGCGCCCCCGCCCTTCGAGACGCTGCGAGTGAAGCGAGATGGTAACCGCCGTTATTGTAGATCGACGCAGTTCCCGGCGGAAAGTTACGACCATTTTGCCTTCGCAGGAGTTCCAGTGCGCTGCCCTCGGGAGGCGCGAACAGACCGTGGCCGATGAACCCCATGTCGATATGGCATCGGCTACCACCGCGATGCTGCAGCAATTGTCGCAATGTCGGCTCCGCGCCATGGCCCTGCAATTCTGGAATATAGCCGCCAATTGATGCGTCGAGATCGACCAGCCCCTCCTCCTCCAGAAGAAGCAGCAGAAGCCCGAGGAAATGCTTGCTGGTCGAACCGATCCTCATGGCGGTAGCGACATGGTTGGCTTGGCCGGTCTCTAAGCTCGCCATGCCAAATGCCCGACGGTACAACGGTCGGTCGCGATACTGCACGCCGACCACTAGGCCGGGCTGATCGGCGCGGTTCCAGCGCTCAAACAACGCGTCCAGTGCAGCGACGATTTTAGTATTTGGTTTGTGGTCTGACATAGCCCTGGACTGCCTCCCGCCGCTACAACCGGCCGTCGATATGCATTGGAAAATTCCGATCGGCTGATAGCGACCGCGCCATGCTGGAACGTCGACGGGAGTACCGCCACTGAGGCGCGTGCCGGATGGCCTGCCGCCCGTGACGGCAGCCCCACGTTTCGGTGGATGCTGCACATTCCATTATGTAAATCCCCACCGATATCGGGCCTGTCCGAGCAGCGCTCCATAGGCAACCTTCAGAGGGGTAGCTTTGGGCAACTCGCGAAAAAGCGCGTTTGATTCCCCATGCTCTTTGTTTGCATCACAAATGACTTCTTTGGACATCGGGGAGCACGTGGCGGAGGGCGAGTAAAGCCGCCTTGAGCCTGCTCGCGCTCTGATAGCCCGCCGTTGGGGCCTCATGGTTCAACCGCCGCGGCATCACTCGAGCCTTCTGAACAGCCGACCAGCGGCAGCGGCTTCCGCAGCCAGGTTGCGATTGTAGGCGAGCGGCATCCGCGGGCTCTTCCAGCGGAGCGCATCCATGATTCCGGCCAGGTCCTCGCCGCTTGCGAACAGGTCCTGGTTGAGCCCGACGCGCGTCGAGTGAGCGCTAATGGCCTTGAGCAGCCGCGCGAGGTCATCGGCCGTCAGGTCGCCCAGCGCTCCAGCAGCGAACGCGCGCCGGATGAGCGCCCGCCAGATTGGTCCGATCGAGCCGGGATGCAGCGCAACCGCACCCACGTCACACTCGACCCGTGCCGGAACCGCCGCCCTGGCCAACATCTTGCGCAGATCCCAGGCTTCGCAACCCGAAATGCTGTCGATCGACCGCCCCTTCATGGCCGGCTTCGCCTTGTATCGGCGTACCTGTACCCGGCGGAACAGCGGCCCCGCAGAAATACCTGGGTCGTGTCCCGCGGGGTGGTGTAGGAACCGTCGATCTACGGCAGGATCGGGTTCAGGTCAGGCCGCCAGTGCTGGCAAGCTGACAATAGGGTTATGGCTCACCGAGCCGAGCGTTTCCAGCGTCATGTAGCGGCGCGATACGGCCCACTCATCATTTTGCTCCAGCATGAGCGCTCCGACGAGGCGAACGACGGCAGCGTCATTCGGGAATATGCCGATCACGTCCGCCCTTCGCTTGATCTCCTTGTTGACCCTTTCCAGCGGGTTGGTGGACGCGATCTGCGCCCAGTGATCCTTGGGGAAGGCCATGTAGGCGAGCACGTCTTCGCGTGATGCGTCCATCATGTCGGCCAGCTTTGGAAACTTCTCGCGCAGGGCATCGGCAACCTGCTCCCACTGCTGGTGCGCCGCCTCGGCCGTTTCCTGCGCGAAGATGGTCTTGATCATGGCAATGACGGCGGGCCGTTGTTTCGGCGCGGCATGGGCAAACGCGTTGCGCATCCAGTGTACGCGGCAGCGCTGCTGGGTCGCGGAAAATACCTTGCTGGCGGCGGCGCGCAGACCTTTGTGATCGTCGGCGATGACCAACTTCACACCGCGCAAGCCTCGGTCGGCCAGAGAGCGCAGGAAGGCTTTCCAGAAAGGTTCGACTTCCGACGGGCCGGTGGCCACGCCCAGAACCTCGCGTCGGCCATCGGTGTTGACGCCCACCGCGATTATCGCCGCTGTCGAGACAATCCGTCCGCCCTCGCGCTCTTTGAGGTAGGTGGCGTCGATCCATAGATAGGGCCACTCGCCTTCAATGGGCCGCGTGAGGAAGGCATTTACCCGCTCGTCGATCTCGGCAACCAGGCGGCTGACCTGGCTCTTTGAAACACCGCTGGCGCCCATCGCCTTGACCAGATCGTCGACCGAACGGGTCGAGACGCCGTGGACGTAGGCTTCCTGAATCACCGCCGCCAAGGCCTTCTCGGCGGTGCGGCGTGGCTCCAGAAAGCTCGGGAAGTAACTGCCTTTGCGCAACTTCGGGATCGCCAGATCAATCCGGCCAGCTCGTGTATCCCAACCCCGCTCGCGGTAGCCGTTGCGGTGGTTCAGCCGCTCCGGGCTGCGTGATCCGCAAGGCACGCCCGTCTTAGCCTCGATCTCCAGTTCCATCATGCGCTCTGCGGCAAAAGCCAGCATCTCACGCACCAAATCGCTATCAGCCCCTTGCTCAATCAGCTCGACAAGGGCCATTCTGTCGTCGGTCATCGTCTTCTTCTCCAGGTTCGAGTTCGCATCCGAACCCTACCAGAAGATCGACGGTGGCCACCCTCTCAGGGAAACCTTCCTACACCACCCCGCGGGACACGACCCGGCATCGCCAAGGCCGCCTGCCAAATCCACCTCACCGCCATCGCTTACAACATCAAAACGCACACCCAACATCCAGCACCCTGTCTGATGACGCCGAAGCCGACCAGGACGGTCCGGCGAAACAACAGCCCCAACACACTCGCAGCCAATGTTCAAGAAAACGGTAGAAATCCGCACTCCAGACCTACCCGCGCACAGGTCTCCTAGCAGCTAATCTGAGCAGAAAGCCGCACTGTTTGCGAGCAAAGGCCGCTGTGATTGCAAGCGTCTACAGCTAACCGACAACGGCTCACCTACACTGCACGAGAAACGCGCGTCTTTGCACGCCAGATCGGTCTAAAGCCTTGCTTCACGCCGGTGAAGAGCCCCAGAGCAATGGCATCTCCGAGGCCTTCGTGCCTTCATGCATACCCTTAAGCGGTACTACGTCCACGTCTCACCTCTGCGGGATGCTGTCGCAGCACTGGCATCGCTCGAGACCTGAATCCAGGACTACAACAACTACCACCCCCACTCGGGCCTCAAGATGCGCTCACCACGCGAGTTTCGAGCGGTCCAGTTTGCAACGCCCTGAGGGTGTCTGGTGAAATGGGGGCCAGATTACTGGGTATACCGTACCATCTCGCCGCCGGAGTAATCCCGCTCTGGTGCTTCATGCCAAAGCATAAGCAGGCCGAAACGCTAGCGGCTCTTTCCCGGGCATGCCCGCCTAGATCCTGCTGCAGCCCGCACGCGAATGACCGCCGTCTTAGCAAAGGCGCGACCACTTCCCATGTCCTTCAACTTTTCATCCGACCATCGTGTCAGGACGCTCGTATCTAGGCGGCATCGATCACCTGCCTGGTAGATGATGCGGCTAGGCTGGCGACGTAGTGGCGTACCAAGGTAATATATCACGCCCACGCCAGATACATGATGCGACGCATCAATTATAACTGCAGCCTTCTCCGAACAGCTTTGAAATCGGCAACCTGAAAAGAGGTAGCCCCCATCCCGTAGCTTGAACGATGGATCCGGTGGGCCGCTGAGTGCCGCCAGCACTTGAGTACTAGTATTCTCTTGTAGTGGAACAGATCTTCACGGCGATCTGCCAATACGATCGACAGTTCTTTGCGGAACTCAGGGTCACCGACCAACTGGTTGATGTTGGCGCAGTGATCCGGATACCGCAGCGAACAGGAAGCGACAGGCCTATGCGGCTTCGACATGGCGACCGGCGCCATCGTCATAACCCCGACGACCGATGAAATGAGCGCAGTAATAAGCTTAATCTGGATCATACCATCTTGCCTCATAAAACATCGGTCTTCGGACATAGCTGTCAATGAAGCGCGCCGGAATCGATCGCCTGCTTCAATAGATCGGCTTCGTCGTTCCTGCGGGTCGTATAGTCATCTCCAAAGTTCCTGAGATTATTATACGCATCGGTCCAAGCGCCGGATGTGACCTGGTTCCAGAAATTCGGAGTGGCGTTGCTCAAGCCAGGGCCGTACTGATGGGACACGTCTATGATGACTGTCTGAGCTTCATAGGGAAGACTCTGAAAGTCCGTGCTGGAGGCTTGGTTGAAAGCCGAGACCAATGTGTTCAGCGCGTCCTGCTGAACGCCGGTGTCCAGAACCCGAGCCTGGAAGTCAGTGATGTGAAGCGGGTTTGCGGCAAGGAAATCCACCGCATCCTGCCCGGTGCGTCCCATGTAGGGCTGCAAGGTATCAACCCAGGCAAGCATGTCTCTGCGAGACTGCTCAAAGTTAGGATATGCATTGTTCACCGGATATTGTGCCCAGTAATCAACGAAATTGCTCTTGATCTCGGCAAACGTGTGATGTCCCAAGTCGACACCTGTGGCGATGGTGATCCCACTTTGTCCAGCAGGCTGCCCGTTCTTCAACGGGACATAAGCATCCAGCAGGCGCCCACCTTCATGCTGGGCGATGAAGTTCTCATCGTAGTGAAGCACGCCCGCGCCGGGCACATCGTGTTCGTTGGCACTTCCAGACCCGCTGTCGCCGCCGCCACCACCGCCGCTATCTCCGCCGGAGTCACCGCCACCATAATCCCCGTAGTCGCCGCCTCCAAAATCGCCGTAGTCGCCGCCGCCGCCATCGGCGACCACGACTATGTCGCCACCGTCTCCGCCCGAGCCCGTATCACTTCCGCCGGCAATAAGTTCCTGCTCTTCAAGTGTTAACTCGCGCATGATCGGCTCCTGCTATCGATGCAGGCGCATCCTACGATCGTGCCCCTGCAAGCCCTATTCCGGATTGCTCCAGAAGAAGATGTAACTGGTGGCACACTTCCAGATAATGGTCCATCTGCGGATCGAATTCTGGCAAATGTTTGCCATGATTTTCGTAGTAATCTCCGAGACGGTTCGACATGACGAAAACATGAGCGGGAGTGAATTCTCGCGGCTCTTGCAAGCACGTTCTTGCAGACCCCCCCGGATTTACCATCGATGCGGATGAGGGCGTCAAGAAGACATGGCCGTGAGAGGCTCGTCCTACTTCCCAACCTCCACGATCACCCCATCGGACGTGGCCGAAAGATAGTGCGGAGGAGTGGACGACGCATCCATGAACCTGATGGTGGCGCGAACCTTGAACTTCCCCGCGCCCGGGAAGAGATACTTGGCCGGTTCCTTGACCTGGATCGACAGCGGCTTGCCGGGGTCGATGCTGACCAGGGCACCCGGTTGAACCGGCGGCGCAGGGGGCGAGATCGGCATGGGCTCCAGCGGCCTGACGACCACGCCCTTGGTGTCGGTCACCTGAAAGGACACGCCTCTACTGGCGGCCAGGAAGGGCGACGCGCGAAATGGCCCCTGGTCAATGGCGATTTTCACGTCGAGCGTCACCTTGTCATCGATCTTGACGGGACGGCTCGGTGCGGCGATCGACACGGTGATGGCCGGCTTGGCGCCTGCGTCCCACTCCGCCTGGGCCGGAATGGACGGGGCGGCACTGCCCAGGGCAACGATAATCGCAGCTAGCATTTTGCATTTCTCCTAGGCCGATGCGGTGCCGACAAGACATCCTTGCGGGCACCGACAGCCAATCCCCGCTGGCTGCTGCTCACCCTCCATAGGGCGGCTGATCGATCCGCGGCGTCTGTGATCCCGGATCAGCGATCAGCCCCTGGAGGTACTGCACCTCGTAAGTCGACAACCCGAGCGCGGATGCGTTGTCCACCTGCAGCTGCCATCCGGCGACTTCGGCGGCAATGCCGCGGCTCTGATTGAGGTCGTTGGTCGCATCGAAGACCGAGATGTGCAAGGCATCGTGCACGATGTTTGAGGCGGCGAAGGCGGTCGACGCCGTAACCAGCTCGCTCGTGTCGAAGAAGAACGTATGCGAGTCCTCTTGCGAGAACGACCGGTTCACATCCACGAAGGCAATATTCTGGACGTGGGCGAGGGCATCCCTTGCCGCCTGGTTGAGCGAATCGTAGCTCAGCGAGAGATTGGTCACGGCGTCGATGGCCTTGTAGTAGGCATCGGAGAACGTCGGCGCCGTTTTCTGGTCTATGAGGACGTTGACGACATGGCCGCCGATGGCGACGGGCAGGAGATTGACGTCGCTGAGGTCGATGCTCGGATCGGGGGAGAGGTCCGACTTGTCGGCATGCGCGTCGGCGCCGCCGCCGCCACTGCCCGAGTCACCGCCGCCACCACCGCCCCCACCGTCGCCATACCCCCCCCAGTCGCCGCCACCGTAGTCTCCCCAGTCACCACCGCCGCCACCGTCGGCAACGACGACGATGTCACCGCCCCCGCCACCGCCATCGGTGATGCTGCCGCCGGCGATCAGCTCCTGTTCCTCGATTGTCAGCTCGCGCATGGGTTTGTCCTGTCTACCAGTTGGAATGCTTGGGAAGCAGGCTTCACTTCACCGCCTGCATGGTGGCGCGGCGGCCCGCACGGGCGCGGTAGTCGGCGCCGGAACCCAGGTCGTGGATGCCGTCGCGCAGCATCAGCACGCGGTCGGCCGCGGCAATGGTGTCGGGCCGGTGCGCGACGACGATGCGAGTGACCGAGATGGAGCGAAGATAGTCGTTGATCCGCGCCTCGCGCTCGATGTCGAGATGCGCTGTGGCCTCGTCCAGGATCAGGAAGCGCGGCTGCTTGTAGAGCGCGCGGGCCAGCAGGATGCGCTGGATCTGGCCGCCCGACAGGGTCGAGCCCAGGTCGCCCACATACGTATGCTCGGCCATCGGCAGGCGGCGCACTTCGTCGGCGATCGTGGCGTTCTCCAGGCAGTGCCAGGCGCGATCGACGTCGATCTCCTCGTCGAAGAACGAGACGTTGTCGAGGATCGATCCGGGCAGCAGGTCGTCGCTCTGCAGCACCACGCCCATCGCGCCGCGGATCGCCTTGGGACCCCAGATCGAGAGCGGGAGGCCGTCGACATGGATCTCACCCAGGGTCAGCGGGTAAAGGCCGCAGAGCGCTTTCAGCAGGGTCGACTTGCCGCAGCCCGAGCGCCCGACAATCGCGATCGACTCCCCCGCCGTGACGGTGAAGGACACGTTCTGGAAGATCAGCGGCTCGCTGGGGCTATAGCGGAAGGCGGCCGCGACCACCTCGATACTGCCCTTGAGCTCGGGCATGTTGCTGGCTTCGTGTTCGAGGCCGCGCTCGGGCTCGGTCAGCGCCACGTCGGCGATGCGGGTGTTGTAGACCTCCAGCATGCGCCAGTTGATCACCGTCTCCACCAGCGTGGTTGCGCGCGAGGCGAACTGCTGGCGGTACGAGACGAAGGCGTAGAGCGCGCCGACGCTGAAGGCGCCGGCCATGACTTGCTGCGATCCGACGTAGACCACGGCGATGATCGTCGCGGTCTCCATCAGGCCCTGGAAGGCGCCGACGAGGCCATTGGCGAGGCCGTTGCTCTGCTGCGCCTTGATCAGGGCGGCCTGCTTGTTGGCCCATTGGCTCTCGCGGTGGTTCTCGCCCGACATGACCTTGATGGTCTGGATCGAGCGCAGGGTTTCCAAGCGGCGGCCCTGCTCGGAGATCGAGGCGCGGAACTGCTCGCCGGCGAAGCGCAAGGTGAGCGGCATCGTCCCGAAGCGGACGGCCAGGTAGAGACCGAAACCTAGAAGCGCGAGTAGCGCCAAGGGCACCGAGTAGATGAACATCAGCGCCAGCATGCTGAGCGACAGCACGCCATCGAGTACCGAGCCGATGAGGCCGGTCGCGATCAGCGACTTGATGGGCTCGATCGCCTGGAAGCGCACCATGGTGTCGGAGAGCTTACGCCGCTCGAACCAGGGCAGCGGCAGCCGGATCATGTGGTGGAACAGCCGCCGGCTCATGTCCCAGCTGAGCACCGCGCCCATCCTCTGGAGGACGATGGCCCGCATCGACTGGGCGCCGGCGTTGAACAGCGCGAACAGCAGGAAACCCACCGTCAGCGCTTTCAGCAGCTCGGTGTCGCCGCGCAGCGCTCCGCTGTCGACCGCAGTCTGGATGTAGAGCGGCGAGGCGATCAGGTAGGCCTGGAGGATCAGCGAGAGCAGCAGCGCCTGGATCAGCCCGCTTTTCACATCGCCCGACCAGTGGATCAGCGACAGCGGGTTGAACGGCGGCCGCTCGATCTTGCGGCGGAAGCGCGGCGTCACGGCCAGCTCCAGCGCCACGCCGGTGAAGCAGAGCGAGACCTCCTTAAGCGGCACGGTCACCTGCCCCCGCGCCGGGTCAAAGATCCGCGCGCCCTTGCGGCCGACCTTCTCCAGCACGACGAAGTGCTGTAGTCCCCAGTGGAGGATTGCCGGCGACTGGAGAGTGGCGAGTTCGTCGACGTCGCAGCGCACGGCGCGCGCGGTCATGCCGATGCTATGGGCGACGTCGGACAGCTGGCGCAGGCTCATGCCGCGCAGGCTGCCGGGATAATGCTGGCGCAGCCACGGCAGGTCGATATGCGACCCCGCCTTCTGCGCGGCATAGGCGAGGCTGGCGAGGCCGCATTCGGCCGCCTCGCTCTGCAGGTTGCGCAGCGCCGAAGTGCTCATGCAGAACGTCCTCTGAAGGCGCGCAGGGGATCGAGGAACCAGTCGATCAGCGACTGGCGCTCCAGGATCACGTCGGCGCGCAGGCGGCTGCCGGGGGCGAGCGCCCAGGCCTTGCCGTAGGCGTGCACCGCCTGCGAGCCGAGCTTCACCCGTACCCGGTAGAGCGCGCCCTCGCGCTCCGCATTGGCCAGCGGCACTTCGCGCGCATCGACCGGCGTGCTGGAGATCGAGGTGACTGTCCCCTTGCCGCTGCCGAAGCGCTCGAAGGGAAAAGCGTCGAACATCAGCCGCACGTCGGCTTGCTTGGTCACGAAGCCAATCGCGCGCGAGGGCACCCACAGCACGGCCTCCAGGCGAGCGTCGCGGGGCAACACCGTCGCCAGCGAGACGCCGGGTTGGACCGCCTCGCCGGCGACCGCGCGGACGGTCACCAGCTTGCCGGTGAAGGGCGCTACCAGCACGACGCTGCTTTCCGCATCGGACTGGGCGCGCTTTTCGTCGAGCGAGGCCTGATTGGCGCGCAGCTGCGCCGCGGCGCGAGTCGCCTCGGCGTCGGCCTGCGCGGCCATGGCCTCGGTCGCCCCGACATCGGAGCGGGTCTGGTCCAGCTGGCGCTGGGTGTCGGCGATCGCCTGCTCGGCGGCGAGGATCTCGGCCTGCTTGTCGCGCAGCCGCATGGCCGAGACAAAGCCCTTCTCGCGCAGCTTCATCAGGCCATCGAGGTTCTGCTGGTTGAGCGCCAGCCTCTGGCGCTGGAGAGCGACGCTGGTGTTCAGGTGGGCGATCTGGGCGCGGGCACCGGCGGCACGGCTGCGCAACTCCGCTTGCTGGGCGCGGCTCGACTGCCCGCTCGCGGTCAATTCAGTCGCGAGCTCGAGGTTCTGCTGCTCGTTGGCGCGGGCGAGCTGCGCGCCCAATGTGCCCTTCTCGCTGTCCAGCGTGGAATCGAGCGAAACCTTCATCAGCCGCTGGCCTTTCACCACCGACTGCCCCTCGCGCACGTAGATGTCGGTCACCCGCCCGGCGCGCGAGAAGTTGATCGTCGCGCTGCCCGTTTCGGGCTGCAAGAAGCCTTCGACCGTTTCCTTGCGCGAGAAGTTGGACGTGAATAGGAAGACGATGATCGCCACGAACACAGTGAACATGAACAGGACCAGGGCCCAGCTGCCGATCCCGAACAGCGGCACCGGCCGGCCATGGCGCGAGCGCAGGCCCTCGATCGCCTCGGCACGGAACAGGCCGATGGTGGAAGGGCCGATGGGGGAAGTTGCACGCTCCGGAGGCGCTTCGATGTCCAATCTCGGCTCCTGCTTCTCGGCCGGGCAAGCCAGGCTATGGATCGGGGAAGGACGATGAATTCGAGTATCGAACAGGTGCTGCGCGAAAGCAGGCAAGCTGCAGAGGCGCTCTTCTTTCCGCCTTTCATCGGTGGCGAGCGGGAAAGCACGCCACTCAATGCCAGCCCCTACGTGGCCCATCTCGATGATCTGCGGGAAGGCCGTTTCCTCTCCATCCGCGGAGCATTGGTGCGTGAATTCACTGCCGCTCTGGAGGGACTTCCAGCGCACGGCATCCACGCGGTGGCCTCGCTGCTCGGCGGCAGCGCCATCGGCCCCAAGCCCAACCCTGGCGATCTGGACTGCGTGGTGTTCTACGAAGCGGCGAACGGAGCCGCACCAACCGGCAACCTGCAATCGCTGCTGACGCGCAGCAAGGCGCGCGGGATCGACATGCGCCTGATCCCCATCGACGGCGACATCGTCCTGCTGCTCAAGACCGTGTCGTATTTCAGCATGCTCTACAGCAAGAATGCCGGCAGCCTGGAGATCGTGCGCGGCTTGGCGCTGATCGACTGCCGGGAACGCTAGCGCCGCATAGGTGCAGCCAGGCACTCCTTGAGGAAGGCGTCGATGTGCGGACGGTAGGCCGATGCCGCGAAGGGCGCCTCGATCGTATGGCCAATCGCCGCGGGCAGCTCGACGATCGCACCGGCGGGCAGCATCGGGGCGACCGCCGTAAGGTCTTGGCGCAGCACCGGGATGTCGCCCTCGGCATAGGCGATGCGCAGGTTTGGATAGCGGCCGTGCCCGAGCAGCGCGGCAAGATCGCGAGTCTCGTTGCCGGCGAAATAGTCGAGGAACGCCTGGTCGGACGATAGCGTGAGCGGGTGACCCTGAGGCTCGGCGGGCGCCAAGGTCATAGGCATGGACGCTCTGCCTTGCTTGCGCGCCCGCGCGACGAAGATTGCAGGCGCGGTCGCCAGCGGGGCCACCAGCAGGAAATGGACGTCTGGGTGGTTGGAAACAACAGGCGCGGCGATGGCGGCACCCATGCTGAAGCCGATCACACAGACCGGGCCGTGGCGCTTCAACGCCGTGACCAGCGCAACTATTTCCGCCCGCGCGCGGGTCACGTCTCCTTTGCCGAACCTGACCCGGTCGACACCAAGGTACGCGGGCATCGCCCGGGACGCTCGCCCGCCCCATTGTGCCAGCAAGTGGTTAATGGTCGCGCGCGTCACCAGGCCGGCCGGCAGGTTCTCGTAAGGACCGCCGGCCAGGTAGAGGATCGTGCCCCTCGCCGCGCCGTCCGGCGTCGTGAGGAGGGTGGGCATCGTCACGCTGGCGTCCCGGAAGCCCACAGTCGTCAACGTGAAATCGGGCCCCCGAAAGGCGCGCCCACAGGCAAGGTCACCGACCTGACGAAGTCGGTTCTGGTCCGCGAAGACCTGCAATCGGACGTCATTGCCGCAGGTCTCAAAAGGCCGCGGCACGCGCGCGGCGGGCGCTGCGGCGAGCGGCACCTCTTGCTCCAGTAGCGCGATCTGCTGTCCGACGACGATGATCCGGTGCGTGGCCGGCCCGCCGGGCGCACTGGTCCAGGCTTGCACAGGCCGGTCACGGGAGGCGGCGCGGCACCAGACATCGCGCTTGGACCACCAGGCAACCCCTTCGGCATCGTGCATCACGGGTGCATCGGCAGGTGCACCGCACGCATCGGGCGACGTGCGGCGAACCTGCGTCGTCATCGAAAAGCCGACGCCGGGCGCGCCGTTCCTGGCAGTCGGAACCTGGTCGCAAGCGGCCAGCATCCATAGTCCTGTCAAGGCAACGCGCCCGGCGTAGCGCCTCATTCGTACACGCGCGTCACGTGGAAGGCGATGCTGATCGACGTGGAGTCGTTCGAGGCATAGCCTCCCGACACGCCTGCCGCGCCCGCGTTGAACGAGGGCTGGCCGTTGGCGTTGTTGAAGGTGAACGTCTCCTTGCCGTTCGGGTCGTCGACGAACTTGGCCTGGAGCACGTCGTTGTCGTCGTAGAAGCACCAGGTGCCCTGGTCGCGGGACCACTGCGTCAATGGGCCCACCGGCGGGGTCAGCGCCTCGACGTTGCCCCAGTCCTCGAACATGTTGGGCCACCAGTCGTTGACCGGGCACGTCTGGGTCGGACGTGGCGCGGTGACGACGATCTCCTCAGCCTCAGGCTCCGTCGGCGGGGGGTCACCACCGCCACCATCGCCGCCGTAATCCTCGAAATCGCCCCAGTCCCCGAAGTCGCCGCCACCATCACCCGTCGCCGGCGACCACGATCTTACCGCCGTCACCGTGATCGGTGTTGGTTCCTCCGGATATCAAATCTTGTTCTTCCAAGGTCAGTTCACGCTTGGCTTCCATCCTTATCCTGCCATGTCCATGATCGGTAAAACAGGACCTTGCGTCCGCTTTCGAAGCATCCAATCCGATAACGAACGGGCATATTTAGCTCATAGATCGGATGGCACTTCGTGCGTCTGGATGGCTTTGACCGAACTGCTGCCCATGAAACTCGGCAATCGCTACGCCCCAACGGGTGCTTCTTGCGACTTGCCATCGTGCCCTCGCCCGTCTCGCGCCTCGAATCACAGGCAGTCTGGCCAAGCCGTGGGCGCTGCAGTCAGGGCTTTCCGTGCTGAACGATTGTCGCATAGCTTCACATTATGGATTGTGCCCGGTCACAATCTCAACCCCGCGCACGCACAGCACATTTTGGCGCAGCAATGTTGAGTTACAATCCCTTTAGAGGACTTTTTGGATGGTGACGGGTGAGTAGATCGAAGACGCCGATTCCAAGAGGAGTCTAAGTATAAAATTGAACATTCAAAGTTCATCTCCTCACTATTAACCAAATCGAGCAGAACGGTCTTGATCGAGGGAATGCACGCATGATCTTAGACACAAGCCTGCCTCGGCTGTTGCCCGATGATCGCAAGAGTATCTACATTCCTGAGGCTCTACGCAACGATGTCGATCTGCTCGGGAACGTGCAGCGCCTGTGCGAGACGATGGAGGAACTGACCGCCCGACTGAACGATGCCGGATTACCCGCTCCCTCCACCGATGCCGCTCTCGAAGCAGCCGAGCCCGAGACGCTGGAGAGCAAGGCGCTCCATGTCGCCAAGCTGGGTGTCGCCGTGCGGCGTCGGCGCGAGAAGGTCTTCGGTGAGGGCCTGTTCTCCGAGCCGGTCTGGGACATCCTGCTCGATCTGTTCATCGCCCGCTGCGAGGGGATCGACGTGACGGTGGGCAATGCCTGCCTAGCTGCGTCGGTGCCGATGACCTCGGCGCTGCGCTACTGCCAGACCCTGCTCGACCGCGGGATCGTCTACCGCGAGCGCGACCGCAAGGATGGCCGCCGCATCTTCCTGAGAATGTCGGAAAGCGCCTTCGCCAAGATCACGGCCCTGCTGGGCCAGGACACGCCACCAACCAACCGGCTTGCCGGCGCTTCGCTCCGCTAGCGGAGCAATCCACCGCCCGAACGCTCGCGCGGTGGATCATGCAGCGATTGGCCTGGCAGCTTACACGTGTTGAGATTGGCACCTGTTCCAATCGCATCTTAGCCGCAACCATGAGGTAACGGGACAATGGCCACGCTCAGCGTCGATACGTGCGGAACCACGACATCACCCACCACACCGGACGCGCTCGCGTTCCTGCGATCCTATCCCGGCGTCAACGTGCGCCACAGCGGGACCACCCTGGTCGCGCACCTCCAAGGCGTCCGGCGCAAGCTGGAGGAGTGGCAATGCCGCCCCGCCGTCTGCCTCGCCGGCCTGTTCCATTCGGTCTACGGCACCGAGTTCTTCCGCCGCCAGACGATCCCGATCGCCGAGCGCCCGCTGGTGCGCGACGTCATCGGCGAGGAGGCGGAAGAGCTGGCTTACCGGTTCTGCACGCTCCAGACCAAGGCGTTCATCGACGAAGTGGGGAAGTTCGCCACCCGTTCGGCGCAAGGCGATCCGGGCGGCATGGCCTCCAGCCTCTCGCCTGTCACTCTGGACCTGCTGCACATCTTCGTCGCCAACTGGCTCGAGCAGCTTCCCCGCACACGCGCGGACCGCCGCACCACTTATGCTGCGTTCCTCAAAACCGCGCGCCCGCTGCTGCTGCCGCTTGCCGCCGAAGAGGTCGAGGCGCTGTATGGCTTCGACACGCCGCTTGAGCCCAAGCTGGCCACCATGGCGATGCCGTCGCAAGGTGCCGGCCCGGAGCAGCGCCGCAACCTGGGCGAGATTAAGATCCTCGACGACTTCGTGCCGCCTTACCTGCGCCACCAGCTCTCCAGCCTCGTGGAGCGCAACATCTGGCGCTACGGTTGGAAATCGGCCGACACCCAGACAGGCCACTCGCTGTGGCACTCGCATTTCGCCGGCGACAACGACGACGGCGGCGAGACCGACTGCGAGTTCGAGCTTCAAGACCGCCCGCTCGTCGCCCCGGTGCTGGAGCTCTGGCACCTGATCCGCGAGCAGCTGGCGCCCGGCCACATTCTGGTGCGCGTCTATGCCAACGGGCACACTTATGGCTGCGACGGGCACATCCACGACGACAGCAAGCGGCCCGGCCACTTCACCTCGCTCTACTACGCCCACCCCGAGTGGGATCCCAACTGGGCCGGCGAGACGCTGTTCTACGATGCCGCGCGGTCGGAGATCCTGAAGGCCATGTTCCCCAAGCCCGGTCGGCTGATTCACTTCAATGGCAACATCCTCCACGCCGCGCGCTCGCCTTCGCGCGACTGTCCGGTCCTGCGTTCGGTCATCGTCATCAAGACCTTCTGCCCCGCTGCCCCGTGACAGCGCCACCGCCTCGTCACTGGCCTGAGACCGGTCGATGGCCTGAGAACTCTCGATGGACGGCGACCCTTCAGGGATCGCAGGTCCATCGCTGGATTCTGCGAAAGCCGCTGGTGCCGCCGGCGTGGTCCGACCTCTCCGCACCGCTGCAGGCACGTTTCCGCCTGATCGACGAGGCGGTGCAGGGGACGGCTCTGCTCGCCACCTGCCTGCCACAAGCGGGCCTGCAAGGGGCGCTGCCGCCGCCGCTGATGGCGCATAAGGGCCTTCACCACCATTTGACCGCCCTGTTCCCTCCTATCACCTCCCCGATCGACCTCGGTCGTGCCCGTAGCGAGCTTGCGGCCATCGATCGCCTCGGCGACCCGGCGGCCGCTATCCGCGAGAGCGGCGCGCTTCATGCGCTCCAGCACCTGGCGCGAGACGTCTGCCCTGCCGCCACACTGCGAGAGGGGGACATCGCCACGCAAGCCGATCCCGGTGGCCGGCACGTGGTGTTCCCCGGCGTCGAGACGATCGCCGGGCAGATGAAACGGCTCGATCGCCTGCTCGCTGCCGACCGCCGCGAGCCCCGTGCCTTCGCAGCTACGGTCGCGCTGCTGCTGATCACCAACTGCCATGCCTTCACTGACGGCAACGGCCGGGTTGCCCGAGTCGTGTTCAACGCCGTACTGCGCCCCTCCGAACCCGCCGTGACGCACTACCTGCCCTTGCGCGAGATCGCCACGTTCGCGCGCGGTGGTTACATCATCCGCGCGCGGCAGGCCGAGATCCACGGCAACTGGGCCCCGCTCGCCGACTTCATGCTGGCGGCCGTGCGGTTTTGGCAAGGCAGGCTGACCGCGCAATTGCCTTCCGCCCGCAGCGGCAACAGCACCGGAGCGCCGCCGCCCGGCCGCCCTTCCGCCGCCCAGGACTCCCTATCCCTCCAGAGGTGAGATGCCCGATGCAGATGCTTCGCCGCAACACGCAGACGATGATCGATCAGTGGACGCAGCTTTCGGCCGAGATCGCCGATGCGCGCTATGACCAGGACGCCAAAGGCCAGATCGTCGTGATCGGATCGGGCCTGTCCTTCGTGGACTTCACCCGCGACGCGGAAGAGGAGCTGCTCAGCGCGGATGCCGTGTTCCACTGCGTCTACGACAAGGTCACCCAGACCTGGATCGGCCAGATCCGCCCCGATGCCTACGACCTGCGCATCCTCTACGGGGAGAGCATCGACCGCCACCTGACTTACGTGCGCATGGCCGAGGCGATGCTGCACTTTGTCCGCCTCGGCAAGAAGGTCGTGGCGGTGCTCTACGGCCACCCCGGCGTGTTCGCGATGCCGGCTCACCGCGCGGTCCATATCGCCCGCTCCGAAGGCCATCAGGCCAAGATGCGACCCGGCATCTCCGCGCTCGACTACCTGGTGGCCGATATCGGCTTCGACCCGGCGCTTCCCGGCCTAGCGACGTTCGAGGCCACCGACATGCTGCTGCGCAAGCGCCGCATCGACCCGACCCTGCACGTCGTCCTGTGGCAAGTGGGCGTCGTCGGCGAGTTCCAGTTCTCTCCCGGCGGCTTCGAGAACCGCGGCTTCGAGATGCTGGTTGCGCGCTTGGAGGAGACCTATGGTCCGGACTGGGAGGTCACCCACTACATCGCGCCGCAATACGTCGGTATCGATCCGCTGATCGACCGGATTCCGGTCTCGCGCCTGCTCGACGAGACGACGCGCAAGGCGATCTCCTCGCTCTCGACCTTCTACATCGAGCCCAAGGTCGAAGTGGACACCGACTACGTAATATCGCTGCAGCTGGGCTTCATCCGCGAAGGCCAGGAGGCACCCGCACCCATGCGCCTTTACGACTACACCCGCTACGCCGCGCGCGAGCGGTTCGCGGTGCGCGGCTTCGCCCGGTTCACGCCGCCGCCGCACTACCGCCTGGCGTCCTACTCTCCCGAGTACGAGTTCATGCTGGGCCTGAGCCGCGACATCAAGCTGCAGGCCCAGTACAAGATCGATCCGACCCGCGTCGTCGCCGCCTCCAGCTTGCCCCTGCACTCGGAGCGGTCGGCCAACGCGGCGTCGATCCCGCACCCCCGCGCGATCGACGCCGCGCTCAACGAAGCTTCGGTGGCGGAAGGGTGAGCCAAGCCGCTGGCCCTGGTTGGGGATCGCGATGATCAGGCTCGCGATATTGGTGGCGCTCGTCGGCATGGCGATCCCGATGACCGTATGCGCCAAGGCGTTTCCGCGCACGGAAGTCCCCATACGCGAGGTGGTGCTCGGCCGCGGCGTGCACCGCTATGCAATCCCGATCACCATTGGCGGGACCTCGGTCGAAGCGGCGCTCGATACCGGCTCGACTGGATTGCGGGTGCTGCCTCGCGCGCTCCCGCCGGCAGCGCTGAAAGCCGGCGGTCCGCCGGTGGGCATCAGCTACAATGGTGGGACCCGCTTCGCCGGTCGCGCGATCGACCAATCCTTCGGCATCGGGACCGGCCCCGAACGCGCAGTGACGATCCAGCGCATTGACACGGTCGATTGCCGGGAGGGCGTTCCCCAGTGCGAAGCCAGCCACGCCACGGGGGATCAATATGGAATCCAGGGTGAGGGCGTGGCCGGAGAGGGCTTTGCCGCGATCCTCGGCATCGGCTTGAAGGCCAGTTCGGTCCCCAATCCCCTGCGCAGCATGGGCGTGACGCGCTGGATCGTCGAACTGCCGACCGAACAGGGCTCGCCAGGGCGTCTGGTCCTGAACCCCGACGATGCCGAGATCGCCGGTTACCAGCGCGTCAGGATGGCCGATGCCGAGGGTAACCAGGTCGAAGGCTGCCTTGCTTTCCGGCTTCCTGAACAACCGATCTGCGGCCTGGCCGAGATCGATACGGGAGCGCCGACGCTGCGGGTGGTGTCGAACACGCCGCACGAACCGGTTCCTCCGGGTACCTCGGCAACGATCGCCATCGGCGATCCGGCGTCAGGGCCGCGAGCCGAGATCGTCGTCGGACAGCGCCAGCGTGCCACGCGCCTGCGGTTCGAGGCGCAGCCGGGTGCCCGGAAGCCACGCCTGTTCCTGGGCGTGGCGCCTTACCGCGTCTGGTCCGTACTCTACGACATCGAGGCGCGTGAGATCGGCTTCAAACCGCGACAGGGGCGGTGAAACCTCGATGCGATCATCTCAGAGGGGCACTACCAGGATTGCTCCTGATCTGCCCCCACCGAGTGGACCGATTGGTTTGTTAGTGGATTAAGCCCATCGCCGCCATATCCGGACGGAGGTGGAGCGAAGCGGAACCGGAGACCGGATATGGCGGTGTCGCCGTTTCTG